>Ga0335085_10000413_pt1 | contig 124147 bp, 120 predicted proteins | sample Lox_Sample_45_FD_206712 | JGI IMG/M metagenome (GOLD analysis project Ga0335085, IMG submission 206712) | Soil microbial communities from Loxahatchee National Wildlife Refuge, Florida, United States - Lox_Sample_4.5 | ecosystem: Environmental > Terrestrial > Soil > Wetlands | place: USA...
GCCGCCGACCGCACCGGGCACGCGATGCTGCACACGCTCTACCAGCAGTCGATCCGCCATGCCGCGACCTTCTTCGTCGAGTACTTCGCCATCGATCTCATCATGCAGGACGGTGCCTGCCGCGGCGTCGTGGCGCTCGATCTGGCGGACGGGACGCTGCATCGCTTCCGCTCGCACGTGACCATCCTCGCGACCGGCGGCTACGGCCGCACCTACTTCTCCTGCACCTCGGCCCACTCCTGCACCGGAGACGGCAACGCGATGGTGTTGCGTGCCGGGCTGCCGCTGCAGGACATGGAGTTCGTGCAGTTCCATCCCACCGGCATCTACGGCGCCGGCTGCCTGATCACCGAAGGCGCGCGCGGCGAGGGCGGCTACCTCACCAACTCGAAGGGTGAGCGCTTCATGGCACGGTACGCGCCCAACGCCAAGGATCTCGCCTCGCGCGACGTCGTGAGTCGCGCGATGACGGTCGAGATTCGCGAGGGCCGCGGCGCCGGCCCCGAGCACGACTACATCGAGCTGCATCTCGAGCACCTTGGCGCCGACGTGATCCACGAGCGGTTGCCGGGAATTGCGGAGACGGCGCGCATCTTTGCCGGCGTGGACGTGACGCGCGCGCCGATCCCGGTGCAGCCCACGGTGCACTACAACATGGGCGGGATTCCCACCAACCATCGCGGGGAGGTCGTGTGCCCGAAGGGGGGCGATCCCGACTGCGTGGTCCCCGGACTGATGGCGGTGGGCGAGGCCGCGTGCGTGTCGGTGCATGGCGCCAACCGCCTGGGGAGCAACTCGCTTCTCGACCTGGTGGTCTTCGGCCGCGAGGCGGCCCGGCGTTGCGGCGAGACCGTCGGGGCCGGGAGCTCGCACCGGCCGCTGGCCGCGGATGCCGGCGATGCGGCCGTGGCGCGCCTCGAGCGCCTGCGCCTCGCCGGTGGCTCGCGCAGCACGGCGGCGATCCGCGTCGAGATGCAGAAGACCATGCAGCTCGATGCCGCGGTGTTCCGCACCGGCGAGACGCTGGCGAAGGGCATCGAGCGCATCCGCCAGACCTTCGACTCTTTCGACGACGTGCGCATCAGCGACCGCTCGCTCATCTGGAATACGGATCTCATCGAGACGCTCGAGCTCGAGAACCTGCTGCTGCAGTCGACCGCCACGATTCATTCGGCGGCCAACCGCACCGAGAGCCGCGGCGCGCACGCGCGCGAGGACTTTCCGCAGCGTGACGACCAGAACTGGATGAAGCACACGCTGATATGGGTCGACGGGCCGGGGCGCACGCGCTTCGATTACCGGCCGGTGCATCTCAACACGCTCTCCGGGGAGGTGGAGTCGATACCGCCCCGGGCGCGCACCTACTGAGGATCGCGATGGTCCAGTTCCGGCTGCCTGTCAACTCACGCCCGGTGGCGGGTGTCACGCACCGCGCCGCCGCGGGGGTGCGCGAGCGGCGCACCTTCCGTATCTACCGCTTCGACCCCGACCGCGGGGGCAATCCGCGCATCGACACCTTCGAGATCGACGCCAGGACGCTCGGTCCGATGGTGCTCGATGCGCTGATCCAGATCAAAGCGACGGTCGATTCCTCGCTCACTTTCCGCCGCTCGTGCCGCGAGGGCATCTGCGGCTCGTGTGCCATGAATATCAACGGCCTGAACCGGCTCGCCTGCACCACTTCGATGCAGGACCTCGGCGCCGAGGTGCGCATCTATCCGCTGCCGCACATGCCGGTGGTCAAGGATCTGGTGCCGGACCTCAGCAACTTCTACGCGCAGTACGCGGCGGTCAAACCCTGGCTGCAGGCGCGCACTCCGGCGCCGCCGGACAGCGAGCGGCTGCAGAGCAAGGAGGAGCAGGAACAGATCGACCGGCCCGCGGCCTGCATCCTGTGTGCCTGCTGCTCAACCTCCTGCCCGAGCTACTGGTGGAACGGCGAGCGCTTCCTCGGCCCCGCGGCACTGCTCGCCGCCTACCGCTGGATCATCGACAGCCGGGACGAGGCGACCGGCGAGCGGCTCGACGAGCTCGAGGATCCCTTCCGGCTGTATCGCTGCCACACCATAATGAACTGCACCGACGTCTGCCCCAAGGATCTCAATCCCGCCAAGGCGATCGCGGAGCTCAAGAAGATGCTCGCCGAGCGCCAGGGATGACGCCCGCGGGGACACCGGGGCGGCTGCTGTGGCGCTGCCGGCGTGGCATGAAGGAGCTCGACGTGATCCTCGAGCGCTTCGCGCGCGAGGGGCTTGCCGGGGCTTCCCCGGCGGAGCGGGGGGCATTCGAGCGGTTGCTCAACCTGCCCGATCCCCTGCTGGCGGGGTATTTTCTCGGAAACCAGCGTCCCGCTGACCCGCAGCTGCGCTCGCTGGCGGCCCGCATCCGCGACTTATGTCACGGTTCTCCCGTATGCTGAACTTTTACAGAGGGTCACAGTCTATTCAGCGCGTGGCGTGGCGGCCCTCCCCGGCGGTCTAGAGGGCGCCGATGAGCGCCGACGCGACCGATCTGAGCTTGGTGCGCCGCGTACAACGCGGAGATAAGGGGGCATTCGATGCGCTGGTCCTCAAGTACCAGCACAAACTCGTCAAGCTGGTCATGCGCTATGTCCGCAACCCGGCCGAAGCCGAGGACGTTGCCCAGGAAGCCTTCATCAAGGCCTATCGAGCCCTGCCGCAGTTCCGCGGCGACAGCGCCTTCTACACCTGGCTGTACCGCATCGCGATCAACACCGCCAAGAATGCCGTAGTGTCGCGCGACCGCAGCCCCATCGATTACAACATCGACCGCAACCCGGAAGAGTCCTACGACATGCAAGGCCGGATGAAGGATTCCGAAACCCCCGAGGCGTTGGTGCTCACGGACGAGATTCGCTCGATCGTCAACGCCGCCATCGAGGCGCTGCCCGAGGATCTGCGCACCGCCATCGTGCTGCGCGAGCTCGAGGGCCTGTCGTACGAGGAGATCGCCGCCGCCATGGACTGTCCGGTGGGGACGGTGCGCTCGCGCATCTTCCGCGCGCGCGAGGCGATCGACCGGCGCCTGCGCGAAGTGTTCGAGGGGGGGCTGGGCCGCACCGAGGAGCTGGGATGAACAACGAAGAGCTCGATAGCCAGTTGTCCGCCATGTTCGATGAGGAGCTGGCGGGCGCCGAGTGCGAGCTGCTCGCCCGCCGCCTGTCGCGCGACAGCGAGCTCAAGGCGCGCTGGGGCCGCTATGCGGTGATCGCGGCGGCGATCCGCGCCGAGCGTGGCGTGCGTCTCAATGCCCGGGTGGCGCGCCGCGTGAGCCTGCTGATCGGCTCGGAGCCTCCACTGAGTGCACACACCGCGCCACGCCGCGGCGAGCGACGCTGGTGGCGGCCGGTGGCGGGAGCCGCCCTGGCCGCGAGTGTCGCCGCGGCCTCCATTCTGTGGCTGCGGGCGCAGGCACCCGGCACGGCCGGGAGCGGCGTGCCGCTCGCCGCGGCCGTCGCCCCGAGCCGGGTCGCCTCTCCCGCAGCGGTCTCCGTGCCGCCGGGCACCGCAGCCACCCAGGTCGCCTCCGACCGGTACGTCGTGCCGCCCCCGGCGCGCGGAGCCGCGGCGGTGGTGCCGGCGACCGAGCTCGCCAACTATGTGGTGGCCCACAGCGTATTCACGCCGCCCGTTGCCCACGGGAACTTTCTGTCCTCGTTCATGACGAGCGAGTCCGGGGGCGCGGTAGCCGTGTCCGCTGACAGCGCACAGGATCCGCCGCGCGATGCCCAGAGCGACCCGCGCTAGCGAGGCTCTGCGGGCGCCGATGCTCGCCTGGGCGGTGGCAGCCGCCGCGGGCGCCTGTGCGGCAGGCGCGCAGCCTGCAGCGAGCGCCGCGCCTGCGGCCGCCGCGGGCCACAAGTCCATGGCGCCGGCGACCCCGGCGCAGTGGCTCGAGCGCATGAACACGGCGCTCACCACGGGCAGCTACGAGGGTACCTTCTCGCACTGGCACGGCGGTACGGTGGAGATGCTGCGCATCGTTCACCGCCTGCAGGACGGACAGGTGGCCGAGCGGCTCGTGTCCCTCGATGGCTCCGGGCGCGAGTTCATCCGCACCGGCTCGAGTCTCGCCTGCTATCTGCCGGACCGCCGTACGGTACTGGTGGAGCAACGCTCGGCGCAGGAGTCGCTCGTGGGCTTTCCGGCCATCAACGCCCAGACCGCGACCTTCTACGACATCCGCGAGGTCGCGCGCATGCGCTTGAACCGCCGCGCCACGCACGTCATCGCCGTCGCGCCCCGGGACGAGTTCCGCTACGGTTACCGGCTGTGGATCGACGATTCCACCGCCATGCCGCTCAAGACGCAGCTGTGCGATACGGATGGCCGCGTGGTCGAGCAGCTGGTGTTCGCGGATCTCAGGATGGCTGCGCACATTCCCGACTCCGAGTTCCAGCCGGAGGTCTCGACCGCGGGCTTCCAGTGGCTGCGGAACGAGGCGACCCAGCCCGCCCCGGCGCCGGCGGCGGCGACGATATGGAGCGCGCTCAAGCTCCCGCCTGGATTCAGGATGATGCTGCACGGGGCGCAGACGCTGCCCGGCTCCAGCGCGCCCGTCGACCATCTGGTATTCAGCGACGGGCTCGCTTCGGTATCGGTTTTCGTCGAGGTTCGCCCCGCGGGCGACGCCGCCACGACCACCGAAGTGCGCTCGGCGCGCCTCGGCTCCTCCTCGGCCTTCTCGACCACGGCCAACGGCTACAAGATCACCGCGGTGGGCGAGGTTCCGCCGGCCACCGTGCAGCTCATCGCGAGTGAGGTGAGGGCCGGGGAGACGGCGACTCCCGCGGCAACTCCTGCGGCCAACAACCACTGACGCCATGTCCTCGTCGCCGGCGCCGGCTGCACGCCTGAGGGTGGTGCAGCGCCACGACTGCGAGCTGTGCGAGCGGATGCTGAGCGAGCTCGCGGCTCTCGGCCGCAGCGTGACTCTGCCGCCGATCGAGGTGGTGGATGTCGACTCCGATTCCGAGCTCCTGCGCCGCCACGGCCTCGACGTTCCGGTGCTGCTGCTCGACGGCACGGTCGTGTGCCGACACCGGCTCGACGCCGCCGAGCTCGTGCGGCTGCTGCGCCCGCCGCCGGCATCCCGCGCCTGATCCTGAGCCGGGCCCCCTGGGCGGGCGGGCCAGATCCGGCAAACTTCCCTATAATCCAGCCCGCCGCTGGACTTGGCCACGGCGTTGGTCCTGACCGGCAGCGGCTCTCCCGATTCATGCGGCACATACGCAACTTCTCCATCATCGCGCACGTAGATCACGGCAAATCGACGCTCGCCGATCGGTTCATCCAGCTCTGCGGGGGACTCGCGGACCGCGAGATGCAGGAGCAGGTGCTCGACTCCATGGACCTGGAGCGCGAGCGCGGAATCACCATCAAGGCGCAGAGCGTCACGCTCTACTACAGCGCCCGCGACGGCGAACGCTATCAGCTCAACATGATCGATACCCCGGGGCACGTCGACTTCTCCTACGAGGTGTCGCGCTCGCTCGCGGCTTGCGACGGGGCGCTGCTGGTCGTCGACGCCTCCCAGGGTGTCGAGGCCCAGAGCGTCGCCAACTGCTACACGGCCCTCGAGCAGGGGATCGAGGTGCTGCCGGTCATCAACAAGATCGACCTGCCGTCCGCGGATCCCGAGCGCGTCAAGCGCGAGATCGAGGAGATCATCGGCATCGAGGCTGCGGACGCGGTGCAGGTGAGCGCCAAGACGGGTGACGGGGTGGCGGAGCTGCTCGAGGTCCTGATCCGGCGCATTCCCGCCCCGCGCGGCGATGGTGCGGCGCCGCTGCAGGCGCTCATCATCGATTCCTGGTTCGACAACTACGTCGGTGTCGTATCGCTGGTGCGCGTAGTGAACGGCAGCTTGAAGAGCGGCGACAAGATCCGCGTGGTCTCGACCGGGCGCAGCCACCACGTCGACCGGCTCGGCCGCTTCACGCCGAAGGCGGTGGTCCAGGAGGAGCTCGCCACCGGCGACGTCGGTTTCGTGGTCGCCGGCATCAAGGAGATCGACGGCGCTCCGGTCGGCGACACGATCACGCTGGAGAACCGCCCGGCAACGGCGCCGCTGCCGGGCTTCAAGCAGATCAAGCCGCGGGTGTTCGCCGGGCTCTTTCCGGTGAACTCGGAGGACTACGAAAAATTCCGCGACGCGCTCGCCAAGCTGCGCCTGAACGACTCCGCGCTCCACTACGAGCCGGAAGTCTCCGGCGCGCTCGGCTTCGGCTTCCGCTGCGGTTTCCTGGGACTCCTGCACATGGACATCGTGCAGGAGCGGCTCGAGCGTGAGTACGAGCTGACGCTGGTCACCAGCGCGCCGACCGTGGTGTACGAGGTGGCGCGCACCGACGGCGAGGTCGAGTACGTCGACAACCCGGCCAAGCTGCCGCCGTCGGACGAGATCGAGGAGCTGCGCGAGCCGATCATCATTGCCAACATCCTGGTGCCGCCGGAGCACGTCGGCGCGGTCCTCAAGCTCTGCAACGACAAGCGGGGTACGCAGAGCAAGATGCTCTACCTCGGCACCCAGGTGTCGCTCCAGTACCAGCTGCCGCTCGCGGAGGTGGTGCTGGACTTCTTCGACCGTCTCAAGTCCGCCAGCCGCGGCTACGCCTCCTTCGACTACGAGTTCAGCCATTTCCAGGCGGCGCCGCTCGTCAAGCTCGACATCCTCATCAACGGCGACAAGGTCGACGCCCTGTCGATCATCGTGCACAGGGACAGTGCCTATCAGCGCGGCCGGGAGCTGGTCGATAAGATGCAGGAGCTCATCCCGCGGCAGATGTTCGAGGTGGCGGTGCAGGCCGCCATCGGCAGCGCCGTGATCGCGCGCGCCACCGTCAAGGCGCTGCGCAAGAACGTGCTCGCCAAGTGCTATGGCGGCGATGTCACGCGCAAGAGGAAGCTCCTCGAGAAACAGAAGGAAGGCAAGAAACGCATGAAACAGCTCGGACACGTCGAGATCCCGCAGGAGGCTTTCCTCGCGGTGCTGCAAGTCGGGCGCAAGCACTGATGACCAACCTGATGCCGCTGATCGTGCTGCTCGCCTGGCTCGCCGTGCCGGTGGGCCTCATTTGCATCGTCGACGACTGGCTGCTGCGCCCGCGGCGCGCACCCGGGGCGCCGGACGCGCCGCTCATGTGGGTCCTGTACCGCGTGCTGCCGTTCCTGATCGGCAGCGGGGTGCTGAAGCTCCTGGTGGCCGAGCGGATCGACTTCAGCGCCGTGCTGCTCGCCATTACCGTCATCACCGGGCTCGTGTGGGCGTTCGACAGCGCGGTGCTGCGCCCGCAGCGCGCCGCCGGCCGCGACCCGGCGGCCGTACCCGAGCCGGGTACCGTCGACTATGCGCGCAGCTTCTTCCCGGTGGCCCTGGCGGTGCTGGTGCTGCGCTCCTTCGTGTTCGAGCCGTTCCGCATTCCGTCGGACTCGATGATGCCGACGCTGCTCGACGGCGACTTCATCATCGTCAACAAGTTCGCCTATGGGCTGCGCCTGCCGGTGCTCAATCGCAAGATCGTCGCGACCGGGGAGCCACAGCGGGGCGACGTGGTGGTGTTCCGCTATCCGCTCGACCCGAGCACCAATTTCATCAAGCGCCTGGTGGGGCTGCCCGGCGACCACGTCGAGGTGCGCGACAACCGCATCCTCGTCAACGGCCAGCCGGTGCCCGTCACGCTCGATGGCAGGTACAACGATGGCTGTTACGTCAACCTGGTGCAGGCGACCGAGCGGCTTGGCGCGCACGAGCACCAGGCGATATTCTGCCCGGTGGCCATCGACCGCTCGCCGCTCCTGCCGGGGTGCAATCGCAGCGGGCTGCGCGGCTACGTGTGCGGCGACGAGGACGCGCCGGGGTTCCTGCGTACCGCGCCATGGTCCGGGGAGGTGCCTGCGGGACAGTACCTGATGATGGGCGACAACCGCGACAACAGCGACGACGGCCGCTCCTGGGGCTACGTGCCCGAGGAGAACCTGGTCGGCAAGGCGACCCGGATCTGGTTCAATTGGGACCCGCACCGCGCCGGGGGTCCCCTCTGGGGCCGAATCGGCGCGGCGATTCACTGACGGGAGTGCTTCGATGCGCTTTAGACAACGGGGTGTGACTCTGCTCGGCTGGCTGTTCCTGCTCGCGCCGCTGGTGGTGGTCGGCTATGCGGGTGTCCGCCTGCTGCCCGTCTACCTCAATTACATGAAGGTGGTGCGGGCGCTCAATCTGGTGGCGAGCGATGCCGCCGGCAACTCCGATCCGCGCGCGATACGCACCACCATCGACAAGCACTTCGAGATCGACATGGTCGACTATCCCACCGCCAAGGACATCAAGGTCACCCGCTCGGGTAGCGGCTGGGATGTCGAAGCCTCGTACGACGACGAAGCGCCGCTGTTCGGCAACATCTCGCTGCACGTGACCTTCGACAAGACGGTACATGCCGGCGGGAGCGCCCCTTAGCGGTGCCGGAGGCCGCGCGCCGGACATGACCGCAGCCGACGGCGAGCAGGCGCGCTGGCTGCGCGGGACGCTCGGTTACCAGCCGCGCGATACGGCACTGTTCAGCGCGGCGCTCACCCACCGCAGCGCCGCCGGCCCCAACAACGAGCGGCTGGAGTTTCTCGGCGACGCGGTCCTCAACCTGGTGGTCGCCGCCCATCTGTATCGCAGCTACCCGCGCGCCGACGAGGGCGACCTGAGCCGCTTGCGCGCGCGCGTGGTGAGCCGCGAGCCGTTGGCGCAGGTGGCAGCGGAGCTCAGGCTCGGCGAGGTGCTGCAGCTCGGCTCGGGGGAGCTCAAGAGCGGCGGCTTTCGCCGCCAGTCGATCCTCGCGGACGCGCTCGAGGCGCTGTGCGGCGCCGTGTTCCTCGATGGCGGCCTGGCTGCGGCCGAGGAGGTGATCACGCGCCTCCTCGGGCCGCGCATGGCGGCGCTCCCGGATCCGGCGCTGCTCAAGGACGCCAAGACCCGCCTGCAGGAGTATCTGCAGGCCCGCAGCCTCACTCTGCCGCGCTACGCGGTGCAGCACGTCGAGGGCGAGGCGCACGCGCAGAGCTTTCGCGTGAGCTGCGAGGTGCCCGCGCTCGGGCGGTGCGTGCACGGTGGCGGCTCGAGCCGCCGCCGCGCCGAGCAGGAGGCCGCCGAGCGCATGCTGCGCGAGCTCGGCGCCGACGATCCCCGGCAGTGGCAGCCATGAGCGCTGCGGGGCCGGACAACTTCCGCAGCGGCTTCGCCGCGCTGGTCGGGCGGCCGAACGTCGGCAAGTCGACGCTGCTGAACGCGCTGGTCGGCGAGAAGCTGAGTATCGTCACGCCACGGCCGCAGACCACGCGCCACCGCATCCTCGGCATCGCCAATCTCCCCGAGGCGCAGATCGCCTTCGTCGATACGCCGGGTCTGCACCGCGAGGGACGCCGTGCGCTCAACAAGGCCATGAACCGCACGGCCGCCGCGGCGCTCGAGGATGCGGATCTCGTGGTACTGGTGGTGGAGGCGCCCAAGTGGCTCGAGGGTGATGATCTCACCCTGGCGCGCATCGCGCGTGCGCGCCGGCCGGCACTCGTCGCGGTGAACAAGATCGACCGGGTGCGCCCACGCGAGCGTCTGTTGCCGTACCTCGCCTCGCTTGCCGGCCGCTACGAATTCCTCGCCATCGTGCCGGTATCGGCGCTCAAGGCGGATAACATTGCGGACCTGCGCTCGACCATCGCGGCGCACCTGCCGGTATCGCCGGCGCTGTTTCCGGCCGGCGAGGTGACCGATCGCGGCACGGCGTTCCGCGTCGCGGAGCTGATCCGCGAGAAACTGACGCTCGAGCTCAACCAGGAGGTTCCCTACGGGATCGCCGTCGAGGTCGAGCGGGTCGCGGACGAAGAGGAGCGCACGGTGGTGGACGCGGCGATCTGGGTCGACCGCGAGGGGCAGAAGCCGATCGTCATCGGCGCCCGCGGCGAGCGGCTGAAGCGCGTCGGCCGCGCCGCGCGCCTGGCGATCAATGAGCTGCTCGGGCGGCGCGTGCACCTCAATCTGTGGGTGAAAGTGCGCGAGAACTGGGCCGACAACGCCCGCGCACTCAGGCAGCTGGGGGTCGAATGAGCCGCAGCCTCCGCCGCGTCGAGTTGACGCCCGCCTACCTGCTGCACCACCGCCCGTGGCGCGATACCAGCCGCATCCTCGAGGTGCTGAGCCGCGAGCACGGCCGCCTCACGCTGTTCGCGCGTGCGGTGCGCGGGCCCGCGGCCCGGCTCGCGCCGGTGCTGCAGCCGTTCCTGCCGCTGCTGGTATCCTGGAGCGGGCGGGGCGAAGCGGCGCAGCTCACGCACGCGGAGCGCGCCGACGGCTGCATGCCGCTGCCGCCCGCGAGCGTCATGGCGGCCTTCTACGTGAACGAGCTGCTGCTGAAGCTCACGACGCGTCACGACCCGCAGCCGGCGCTGTTCGATCATTACCACGAGACCCTCGCGAGCCTGCGCGCCGGGTCGCCGCTCGAGCCGGCGCTGCGGCTGTTCGAGAAGCGGCTGCTCGAGATCCTCGGCTACGGACTCGATCTGGCGGCCGAGGCCCAGAGCGGTGCACCGCTCGAGGCGCGTGACTACTATCAGTTCCGCCCCTCCCAGGGCCTGGTGCGCGCGGGCGCCCACGACGCCGGAGCGCTCGCCGGCGGATCGCTGATTGCGCTGCGGGAGGAGCGTCTCGCAGGCGCGCGCGCGCTCGAGGACGCGCGGCGGCTGCTGCACGCGGCTCTGGCCGCATGCCTGGAAGGACGGCCGCTCGCGACGCGCGCGGTGGCGCGATCCATGGTGCGAAAGGTGGCACAGCGATGACGAGCCCGATTGCTCTCGGTTTCAACATCGATCACGTGGCGACGCTGCGCCAGGCACGCCGCGCCCGCTCGCCCGACCCGGTGCACGCCGCGCTCGCCGCCGAGCAGGCCGGCGCCGACAGCATCACGCTGCATCTGCGCGAGGACCGGCGCCACATCCAGGACCGTGACGTGCGCGTGCTGCGCCCGCTGTTGCAGACGCACATGAATCTCGAGATGGCCGTGACCGAGGAGATGCTTGCCATCGCCGTCGAGGTGCGGCCCGCCGATTGTTGTCTGGTGCCGGAAAAGCGCGCCGAGCTCACCACCGAGGGGGGGCTCGACGTCGCGGCGCAGGCCGCGCGCGTGGCGACCGCGGCCGCGACCCTGGCCGCCGCGGGCATCCGGGTCGCGCTCTTCATCGACCCCGATCGGGCGCAGGTCGAGGCGGCGGCGCGCAGCGGCGCACCGGCCGTGGAGCTGCACACCGGAGCCTATGCCGAGGCGAGCGGGGCGCAGCGGGCCACCGAGCTCGAGCGGCTGCGTGCCGCTGCGCGCCTCGCGGCGCACCTCGGCCTCACGGTGCATGCCGGCCACGGCCTCGACTATCACAACGTGCAGCCGGTGGCTGCGGTCGCGGAGATCGTCGAGCTCAACATCGGTCATGCCATCGTGGCACGCGCCGTATTCGCAGGCGTCGCGGCGGCAGTGCGCGAGATGAAGGCGCTGATGCAGGCCGCACGCGCATGATCTTCGGCATCGGCGTCGACGTGCTCGAGGCGGCGCGCATCAAGCGCACTCTGGAGCGCTTCGGTAACCGCTTCGTCGAGCACCTGCTGATGCCGCAAGAGCAGGCGCAGCTCGCCGCCACGGCGCGCCGCGAGCGTTTCCTCGCCATGCGCTTCGCGGCCAAGGAGGCCATCGTGAAGGCGATGGGCACGGGCTTCGCGCACGGCATGTGGATCCGCGACGTGGGCGTGGTGCAGAACGCCTGGGGCAAGCCCGAGGTGCTGTTCTCGCCGCGCGGCGAGCAGGTGCGCCGCGCGCTCGGCGTGGGCGAGGCGCACGTCACCCTCACCGACGAGGCGGGCCTGGTCGTGGCGGTGGCGGTACTGCTGAGGGCCCCATGAGCACGCTCGTGTTCGACATCGAGACGGTCCCGGACGTGGCCTTCGGCCGCCGGCTCTATGATCTCGGCGATCTGCCCGACGAGCAGGTTGCCAAGGCGATGTTCGCCCTGCGCCGCCAGGACAGCGGCGCGGATTTCCTGCCGCTCGAGCAGCATCGGGTGGTGGCGATTTCTTGCGCACTGCGCAGCGGCGACGGGCTCACGGTCTGGAGTCTCGGAGAGCCGGACACGCCCGAGGGGGAGCTGGTGCAGCGCTTCTTCGACGGCCTCGCCAGGTTCTCCCCGGACCTGGTGTCGTGGAACGGCACGGGCTTCGACCTGCCGGTGCTGAACCTGCGGGCACTCCTGTGGGGAGTGCAGGCGCCGCGCTACTGGGAAACCGGCGAGGGCGATACGGACTTCCGCTACAACAATTATCTCGGTCGCTACCATTGGCGGCACACCGATGTCATGGACGTGCTCGCGGGCTTCAGCTCGCGCAATCGCGTTTCGCTCGCCAACATGGCGTGCTTGCTGGGGCTCCCCGGCAAGCTCGGCTTCGGCGGCGGTCAGGTGTGGGACGCCTATCGGCGCGGCGATCTGGTCGGTATTCGCCGTTATTGCGAGACCGACGTGCTCAACACCTACCTGATCTACCTGCGCTTCGAGCGGCTGCGCGGGCGCTTGACGCCCGAGGCCTATCGCGCCGAGGTCGAGCGCGTACGGGACTACCTGCGCGGCACACCCGAGCCGCATTTCGCCCAGTTCCTCGCCGCCTGGGGCGAAGCGCCGTGAGCACGGCCGCTCCATGAGATCGCCGGCGTCCGCCGCCGAGGAGGTCGCGGTCGTCGGCGGGCTCACGCACGAGGGGGAGGGCGTGGTGCGCGACGGCAAGACGGTGTTCGTGCCGGGGGCGCTCCCGGGTGAGCGCATTCGCCTCCGCCGCACCCGGCGTCACCGCCAGCACGACGACGGCGTGCTGCTCGAGGTGCTCACGCCGTCCCCGCAGCGGGTGAGCGCGCGCTGTGCGCATTTCGGCGTCTGCGGAGGGTGCGTACTGCAGCATCTCGCGCCGGCGGCGCAGCTCACCGCGAGGCAGGCCGAGCTCGAGGTGACGCTCGAGCGCGTGGCGCGCGTGGCTCCCGAGCGCTGGCTGAGCCCGCTCGCCGGCCCGGTATGGGCTTACCGGCGCCGCGCCCGTCTCGGGGCGAAGTTCGTCTACCGCAAGGACCGCGTCGTCGTCGGCTTCCGCGAGCGCGCCGCGCCTTACGTGGCGGATCTCGCCGGCTGCGAGGTACTGGCAGCGCCGGCCGGAAGTCTCATCGCACCGCTCGCCGGGCTCCTCAACCGGCTCACGATCCGCGAGCACGTGCCGCAGGTCGAGGTCGCGGTGGCCGACAACGCGACCGCGCTCGTGCTGCGGGTGCTGGCGGAGCCCGCCGCGCCGGATCGCGCACTGCTCGAGGAGTTCGCCGCGGTGCACGGCGTACGGCTGTATCTGCAGCCCGCGGGGCTCGACTCGGTGCGCCTCCTCGGCGGCGGCGATCCACCCGAGCCGCTACGCTATCGCATCGCCCCCTTCGGCCTCGAGCTCGAGTTCGCTCCCACCGACTTCATCCAGGTGAACGGCGCGGTCAACGAGGCGCTGGTGGCGCGTGCGGTCGAGCTGCTGGAGCCGACCCCGAGCACGCGGGTGCTCGATCTGTACTCGGGGCTCGGCAACTTCACGCTCGCCCTGGGCCGGCGCTGCGGCACGGCCGTGGGCGTCGAGGGCGAGGCGGCCCTCATCGAGCGCGGACGCACCAATGCCATGCGCAACGGGCTCGCCAATGTCGAGTTTCATCAGGCGGATCTCTCGGCAGCGCCGGATCCCGGCGCGCCATGGCTGCGCCAGCCCTACAGCCACGTGCTGCTCGACCCGCCGCGGACCGGGGCGCGGGCGATGCTCGGCACGGTGGCGCGGATCGCACCGGCGCGGCTGCTGTATATTTCCTGCCATCCGGGCAGCCTCGCGCGCGACCTGATGACGCTGGTGCACGAATTTGGCTTCACGCTCGAGGCGGCCGGCGTGGTCGACATGTTTCCGCATACCGCGCACGTCGAGTCGCTGGCGCTTCTGAGGCGCGCGTGAGCCTCGGTCCCCTGATGATCGACCTCGAGGGCGGCGTCCTCAGCGCCGAGGAGCGCGAGCTGCTGCGTCACCCCCTGGTCGGCGGGGTGCTGCTCTTCACCCGCAACTATGTCGAGCCCGGGCAGCTCGCCGCGCTCGTGGCCGAGATCCACGCCGCGCGCACCCCCGCGCTGATCGTGGCGGTGGATCACGAGGGAGGGCGGGTGCAGCGCTTTCGCAGCGGGTTCTCGCGGCTGCCGTCGGCACGGCGCATCGGGCACGAGTTCGATGCGGATCCGCGCGCGGGCCTTTCCCTGGCGCGGCAGCTCGGCTGGCTGATGGCCGCGGAGCTGCGCGCCCACGGCGTCGACATCTCGTTCGCCCCCTGCGTGGACCTGGATCACGGGGTGAGCGAGGTGATCGGCGACCGGGCCTTCCACGCGCAGCCGGAGGCTGTGGCGCAGCTGGCGGTTGCCTATGTGCACGGCATGCGCGATGCGGGGATGGCGGCCACCGCCAAGCACTTCCCCGGGCACGGCGCGGTCGTCGCCGATTCGCACCTGACGCTGCCCGTCGACCGGCGCGCTCTCGCCGATCTCAGCGCGGACCTGGCCCCCTACCGGCGGCTGATCGCCAACGGGCTGCCCGCCGTGATGGTGGGCCATCTGCTCTTCCCGGCGGTCGATCCGGCCCCGGCGAGCCTCTCGGCGCGCTGGATTCGCGACGTGTTGCGCGGTCAGCTCGAGTTCCAGGGGGTAGTGTTCGCCGACGATCTCTCCATGGGAGGGGCGGCCGCCGCGTACGGAGACGTCGTTACGCGGGCCCGGCAGGCCCTCGCCGCGGGATGCGACATGCTTCCGGTCTGCAACAATCGCGCGAGCGTGACTGAGCTTCTCGACCGCCTGGACATCCGGGTACAACCCGCCTCGAGCTTGCGGCTGGTGCGCCTGCACGGGCGTGCGGCGCCGGAGCGGGCGGCGCTGCTCGCATCGCCCGAGTGGGCGGCTGCGGGCGCCGCCCTGGCGCGGATCGAGGCGGCCCCACCCCTGACACTGGTGGCCGGCAGGAATCCATGAACAACTGGACCAGCGAGGCGTGGCGCGGCCTGGTCGAGAGCGCCCCCGAGGGCATCGTGATCTGCGACGCCACGGCGCCCGACTGCCCGGTCGTGTTCGTGAACGCGGCGTTCGCGCAGATGTGCGGCTATCCGGCCGCGGCGCTGGTCGGCAGCAACCTGCGGATGCTCCAGGGCAGCGATCGGGATCAGGAGGCCCGTGCCCGGATTCACGAGGCGGTCGGCAAGGGCGAGGCCGCGCGCGTGCTGCTGCGCAATTACCGGCCCGACGGCTCGCTCTTCTGGAACGAGACGATCATCCAGCCGGTGCGCGACGCTGCCGGGCAGCTCACTCATTTCATCGGATTCCATCGCGATGCCAGCGAGCGGCTCAAGGCCCCGGAGCGCGCCCCGGGGGGGCTGCCCTCGTGGTTGCGCGAGGACCGGCTCACCGGGCTCTATTCGCGCGCCTACCTCGAGGAGCTGCTGCTGCGGGACTGGCAGCTGGCGCAGCGCGACTCGCACGAGATCGGCCTCACGCTCTTCGACATCGACGATCTCGGCGCCTACAACGAGAAATTCGATCGCGCCGCCGGCGATGCCTGCATCCGTCGCGTGGCGCGCGTCGTCGGCGCCTCCTACCGCCGAGGCGGTGACCTGGTGGGACGCTGGGAGGGCGGTACCTTCGTCGTGCTGACGCAGGGCGAGGCGGCCGACCGGGCGGCGGAGTACGCGCGCATCGTGGCACAGCGGGTGCGCGAGCTGCTGATGCATCATCCGACGGCGGGGGCCGGCCGCTACGTGACGATGAGCGCGGGCATCGCGAGCCTGGTGCCCCCGCGCGGCCTGCCGCTCGAGTCACTCTTCAAGGCGTGCCGCGCGGCGATGAAGCGCGCCAAGACCAACGGCAAGGACGGTGTCGCCACGGCCGAGGCCGGCGACTTTCAGTGATCCGGATCAGCGGAACAGGCGCGGCGCGAAGTCGTTGAGGTCTCGCCGCCAGGTCTGCCACTCGTGCGCGGTACCGGGCGACTCGAAATACACCAGGTTCACTCCCTCCGCCTTCAGAGCAGTCGCGGCGCCGCCGATGCTGTCGCGAAACATCGCCGGCTCGGCGGTACCGACCCCGAGCCACAGAAGCTTCATGCGCCTGTTGAATGCCTTCGCATCGGCGAAAGCCCCCTCGTAGGCCGTCCTGGGATCGAACCTCTCCGGCTCGTTGGCAGGTGCTTCCCCTCCGGTGTTGATGCCGGGAATGATGGGCCCGCTGAAAGAGCCGATGTACGCGAACATGTCCGGGTGATGCAGCGTCACGAACAACGTTTCCATCCCACCCATGGAGAGTCCCGCCATTGCCCGATGCTCGCGATCGGGAAGCGTCCTGTATTCGGCGTCGACCACGGGAATCAGTTCGTGAACGAGCACGTCCTCGAAGGCACTGAAGGCGCTCCTGATCACCTTCCGGGGCACGCCGGGCCCGAGCGCGAGCGGCGCGGTTCCTGCCCGGTTCGCATAGCCGCAGTCCATCACGACGATCATGGGAGTCGCCCGCCCCGCGGCAATCAGGTTGTCGAGGATGAAGCCCGCGCGTCCCTGCCGCGTCCAGCCGGTCTCGTCCTCGCCGGCCCCATGTTGCAGGATGAGCACCGGGTAGCGGCGCTTTGCTCCGCTGTCATAGCCAGGGGGCGTGTACACCATGGCGCGCCGCCAGAGGCCGGTCGTCTTCGAGAAATACCACTGGGCGCGCACCTGGCCATGGGAAACGTCGCGAATGTCGTAGAAATCCACGCCCGCCTCCGGCACTTCGATGCCACTGGTCTCTTTGCCATACCCGAAGTACGTGCGGCTCCCGGGGTCATTCACCGATACGCCATCGAGAACGAACCAGTAATAGTGGAAGCCGGGCACCGCAGGCGGGATGGTCACGGTCCAGATCCCGTCGGCTCCCTTGGTCATTGGAAACGGTCCGGCGCCCAGGCCGTCGCCGCCGGCGACCTGCACAGTGCCGGCCGCCGGCGCCATCAGGGCGAAGTGGATGCTGCGGTCCGCGCCGATGCTGGGGATGGCAGCGCCGCGTACCTTGGTTTCCGCGGGGGTTGCGGATCCGAGATCGTCCGCCGCAGACAGTGTCGCCCAGCAGGCCAGAATGGCGGCGAGTATCGCTCGAAACAAATGAGTTACCTTCCCGGAGCCCGCGGTCCCTGCGCCGGCGTCACCAGCGCGATGACGCCGAAGGCCGGATGGTCGTAGTAGTTACGGTCGTAGAAGCGCACACGGCGGGTCTCGTTGAGCGTGAAGGCGGTTCCGGGGCCGGCGCCGAGGCCATCCGGCGGGCTCTCCATCGCCCAGGTGAGCGACATGCCGAGGTGCAGAAACTGCCCGTGCTCGAGGTAGACGTTGCCGGAGAGTCCGGGGACGTCGATACCGAGGCGGCCGATGGCGAAGCCGGCGCGCGTCCCCCAGGAGCTCGCGGTCTGCGACCAGGCGACGTGCGCCACCGGCAGATAGCTGCCGCTCGCGCGCAGCCGGCTCTCGAGCTCGTTCAACTGGAAGGCGGCGGGCGGCAGCTGCGTCACGAAGTGGCCGATCTGCTGCGAGCCGCTCGCGGACTCATCGCCGGCGACGCTGCGCGCGCCGGCCTCCTCGCTCCAGTTCTCCGCACCACCCTCGGCCGCGTTGGCACGGAAGATGATGAGCTCGACGTTGTATACCGTGCCCGGGTTGTCCTCCGCGGCGGCGCCCGCGGCGAAGAGCAGCGCCGCCGCCAGGACGAGCGGCAGTGTGGCGAGCACGGCAGGGCGGCAGTTCATGCGCGGCATTCTAACCGGGCCGCGCCGGGCGCGCCGCGCCGAGGCGCGCGAGCAGCTCGCCCGCGAACTCGAAGCGCGCCTCCTCGGTAGGGAGCGCGCGCACGACCCGCAGCTTCCGCGGCCCCTCCAGGCGGTACTCGTGCGCGCCGCGCTGGATGAGCCGCACCAGGGTCGCGGGATCCACCGCGGTTTGCTCCTCGAACGTCACCGAGCCTCCCTGCGGACCCAGGTCGAGACGGCGCACGCCGAGTGCGCGTGCGGCGAGCTTCAGCTTCGCGATGCGCACCAGGCTCGTGGCGGCCGTCGGCGGCGGCCCGAAGCGGTCGTGGATCTCGGCGGTGAGCTCATCGAGAGCGCTCTCGCCGTCGGCCGCGGCGATGCGCTTGTAGAGAGAGAGCCGCACGTGCACGTCACCGACGTAGGCTTCCGGCAGGAATGCCGGCAGGCGCAGCTCCACTTCGGTGGCGGCGGCGAGCGGCTGATCGAGCACCGGCTCGCGCCCGGACTTGAGGGCCTCGACCGCGTGTTCCAGCATGTCGAGGTACAGCGACAGGCCGATCTCGGTCATGTTGCCGCTCTGCTGCTCCCCGAGCAGCTCGCCGGCGCCGCGGATCTCGAGGTCATGAGTGGCGAGCACGAAGCCTGCGCCGAGCTCCTCCATCGACTCGATGGCCTCGAGCCGCTTGGCTGCATCGCGCGGCAGTGCCTGGCGCGGTGGCGCGACGAGATACGCGTAGGCGCGGTGATGGGAGCGGCCCACACGTCCCCGCAGCTGGTGCAGCTGCGCGAGCCCCATGTGGTCCGCGCGGTTGATGATGATGGTGTTGGCGCTCGGCACGTCGATGCCGCTCTCGATGATCGTGGTGCAGACCAGCAGGCTGAAGCGCCGGTGGTAGAAGTCCACCATCAGCTGCTCGAGGTCGCGCTCGCGCATCTGCCCGTGACCGACGCGCACGCTCGCTTCGGGCACCAGCGCCTGTACCTCCGCGGCGATCTTGCCGATCGAGCGTATCTCGTTGTGGACGAAATAGATCTGGCCGCCGCGGCGCAGCTCGCGCAGCGCCGCCTCGCGCAGCGTCGCCGCGTGCCACTCGATCAGGAAGGTCTTGATGGCGAGGCGCGCCGCCGGCGCGGTGGTGATGAGCGACAGGTCGCGCAGCCCCCCGAGCGCCATGTTGAGGGTGCGCGGGATGGGGGTCGCGGTGAGGGTGAGCACGTGCACGTTGGCGCGCAATGCCTGCAGACGCTGCTTGTCGCGCACGCCGAAGCGCTGCTCCTCGTCGACGATGAGGAGGCCGAGGTCGCGAAAACGGGCGTGGGTGTGCAGCAGACGATGCGTCGCGATGACGATGTCGATCTTCCCCTGCTCGAGCCCGGCGAGCGTTGCCTGGGTCTCCCGGGAGGTGCCGAAGCGCGACAGCGCCTCGATGCGCACCGGCCAGTCCGCGAAGCGGTCGCGGAAGTTGGCGAGGTGCTGCTGCACCAGCAGCGTCGTCGGCGCGAGCACCGCCACCTGCTTGCCGGCCTGGGTGGCGACGAAGGCCGCGCGCATCGCCACCTCGGTCTTGCCGAAGCCGACGTCGCCGCAGACGATGCGGTCCATGGGGCGTTCGCTGCCGAGGTCGGCCAGCACCTGGCGGATCGCCTCGGCCTGGTCCGCGGTCTCCTCGAAGGGGAAGCCGTTGACGAAGGCCTGGTAGTCGAGCTCCGGCGCCGTCAGCACGAGTCCGCGCTGGGCCTTGCGCCGGGCGTACAGATCGAGCAGCTCCGCGGCCACGTCGCGGATCTGCTCGGCGGCGCGCCGACGTGCCCTGGCCCACTGGTCGGTGCCGAGCTTGTGCAGCGGGGCGCTCTCGGGAGCGGCGCCGGTGTAACGGCTCACCAGGTGGAGCGAGTGGACCGGGACGTACACCCGGTCGCCGTCGAGATACTCGAGCACCAGGAACTCGCCCGGCTGCCCGGCGATGTCCATGGCCATGAGGCCCGCGTAGCGGCCGACGCCGTACTCCTCGTGCACGACCGGGGCGCCGGGGTTGAGATCCTGCAGGTCGCGCAGGATCGCCTCGGGGTCCGAGGCGCGCTTGCGCCGCCGTTCCTGGCGGGCGCGCGCGCCGAACAGCTGGGCCTCGGCGATCAGTGCGATCGGCGGCTCGGTGAGGGTCAGTCCCTCGATATCGGGCGCGACCGCGAGCGCGAGGCGCGCCCCTGCGCCGGCAAAGGCTTCCCAGCCGGGCACGGTTGCGACCTCGTGCCCGTGCGCGCGCAGCATCTCGGCGAGCATCTCGCGCCGGCCCGGCGAGTCGGCGGCGATCAGCACCCGCCCGTGGAATTCGCGCACGAACGCATCGAGAGGCGCGAGCGGCCGTTCGGCGCGCATGTCCAGGCGCAGCTCGCGGGGCGCGGTGGTCGGGAAGTTGCGCCGCGCCGCGCTCGCGCCCGCGAGCTCGGTGTCGACCTTGAAGGCATCGAGCGTGATCGACTCGAAGCGCGCGAGCGCGGCTCCCAGCTCCGCGGGGTCGAGGAACAGCTCCTGCGGGCGCAGCACCGGACGCTCGAGGTCGTGCCTGCGATCCTCGTAGCGCGCCTCGACGTCGGCCCAGGCGCGGCCGAGCGCCTGGGGCAGGGCGGCATCGTGGACCAGGACCGCATCGGCGGGCAGGTACTCGATGAGGCTCGACAGCCGCTCGAAGAACAGCGGCTGATAGAACTCGATGCCCGCCGGCGCGAGGCCCTCGCTCACGCCACGGTAGATCGCGCTGCGGTTGGGATCGCCCTCGAAACGGGTCCGGTAGCGGCGGCGGAAATCGCGCAGCGCCTGGCTGTCGAGCGGTACCTCGCGCGCCGGCAGCAGCCGCACCTCTTCGAGCGCATCGAGCGAGCGCTGCGTCTCGGGATCGAAGCGGCGGATGGTCTCGATCTGCTCGTCGAACAGGTCGATGCGCAGCGGCGCCGCGGCGCCCATGGGAAAGACGTCGAGGAGCGACCCACGCACCGCGAACTCGCCCGGGCTCACGACCTGGCTGACGCTGGCGTAGCCGGCCTCCGTGAGCCGCTGCCGGAACGGCTCGAGCGCCAGCGACTGCCCGCGGGCGAGCTCGAAGGCGCGCCCCTGGACGTAGTCGCGCGGCGGCAGCCGCTGCATGAGCGTGTCGGCGGCGACGATCAGGCAGCCGCGCCTGAGGTAGGGCAGCTCGTAGAGCGTCTTCAGCCGCTCGGAGGTGATGTCGGGATGCGGCGAGAACAGGTCGTAGGGCAGCACCTCCCAGTCCGGCAGGCGCAGCAGCGTGAGCTCCCGCTCGCCAAAGAAGCGCAGCTCGGCGCTCGCGCGCTCGAGCTCGCGCGCCGCATCGGCGATCACCACGTACAGCCGCGCATCGCTACGGGCGGCTTCGGCGAGCGCGAGCGAACCGGCACTGCCGTACAGCTGGCGCCACTCGAGGTGCGGGTTCGCCGCGCCCGGCAGCGGGGGATGGAGGAGCGAGGTCATCGTACGGCAGCTTACCCTGCCGCGGCGGGCTTCAGGCGCCGGCCGGCTCCGTGGCAAGCTGGATGCGCGTCGCGCGCGGCACGCAGAAGATGTCGATCGGGTGCGAGCGGCCGCGCAGCTGCAGCGGCGGCAGCGCCGTCGCGCCGACGTCGAGCCCGTGCTGGTCGAGCGAGCGCTTGAGCGCGCTCGAGAACAGCATCTCGCCGGCGCGCGCCCGCTGGCAGAGCCGTGCGGCGATGTTCACGGTGTCGCCGATGATCGTGTAGTTCATGTAGGCGGACGAGCCGACGTTGCCGGCGACCACATCCCCCTCGTTGATGCCGATGCCGAGGCCCGCCTCGACCTGGTAGCGCTCCCGCCAGGAGCGCGACAGCTCGGCGAAGCTCGCGAGCATCTCGCCCGCCGCGCTCACCGCGCGCTGCGCGCTGTCGCGCTGCTCGTGCGGTACGCCGAAGCCGAGCATCAGGCAGTCGCCCGCCATGTGGAACACCGTGCCGTCGTACTTGAAGGTGATCTCGGTGAGGAGCGAGAAGAACTCGTTGAGCAGCGGCACGACGCGCTGCGGGTCGAGCTGCTCGGCGATGCCGGTGAAGCCGCGCAGGTCGGCGAACAGCACGACCGCGTGCGCGCGCGCTTCCGCCGGCGCTGCCGCGGGCGCGAGCAGCGTATCGCGCAGCTCCGTATCCTGGAGGATCTTGTCGGCGAGGCGCGGCGACACATAGCGCCGGAAGGTCTGCCGCAGGTGCTCCTCCCGACGCCGGATCTCCTCCTCGAGCTGTGCGGCCGCCTTCCTGGTGCGCACGCCGCGTGCGCGCAGCAGGGCCTCTATGCGGGCCCTGAGAGGCTCATCGATCGACACGGGTTCCCCGGAACTATTCTGGTTGGCGCGAGCCTATCATTGGCGCGTGGCGGGGTGCCAGCGCGCGGCGAGCGCTTAGCGCGGCGCGTTTTAGCCCGGGCGGACGGGGCCGGGTGCGGCCGCTGCCGCCGGTGAGGGTCAGCCGGTCGCCACCGCGTCGATCACGCGGTCACGCTCGAAGAACACCGAGAAGCCGTTGTAGTCCCAGCGCGTGATCGGCGGCTGGTGCTCGTTTGCGCCTCCGACCGCCGCGTGACGCGTCACCGGGGCGCCGAAATGCTTCTCCACTTCGCTCATGGTGAGGCCGCGCTTCGGGCGTTCGATCTGGGAGTTGCGCACCTGGACCTGGTCGTTGACGACGACCGTGTCGGCGAGCGCGCTGCCGGCGACTGTGCAACCGCACAGCAGCGCCGCGAGAATTCGTGTCTGCATACGAGGTCCTCCGGTCCGGGCCGACTATAGCACCGCCGGGAATCTGTCAAAGCGGCCGGTCGACCCACGGGCGTCAATCTGTGACGCAGGTCTGAAAAGGGCCCATCTGTGGTTAAATCGCCCCGATGTTTCATCCGCTGCCGCTCTACGTCGGCTTGCGCTACGTGCGCGCCCGGTCGCATAAGTTCTTCGTCTCCTTCATCACCTGGGCCTCGCTGGTCGGAGTGTGTGTCGGGGTGGCGGCGCTCATCGTCATACTGTCGGTGATGAACGGCTTCGAGGGCGAGCTGCGCGAGCGCCTCCTGTCGTTGAGCGCCCAGGTGCGCGTCATCCCGGCGCGGGCCGGCGGCGCGCCCGACTGGCAGGACGCAGCGCGCCGTGCGCGCAGCGTCCCGGGCGTCACGGATGTCGCTCCGTACGCCGAGCTGCAGGCGCTCGCGCTGCGCACGCCGGAGATGCTGCCGGTGGTGCTGCGGGGCGTCGATCCGGCGGCCGATGCCACGGTGAGCGAGCTCGGCAAGGCGATCACGCAGGGGCACCTCAAGGATCTGACTCCCGGCTCCGGACGCGTCATCGTCGGGGAGCTCATCGCCGAGCGCCTCGGTCTCGCGCTCGGCGATCGGCTCACCCTGCTGGTACCGTCGCTCGATGCAGGCAGCGCGCCGACGGCGAAGCTGCGCGAGCTCATGGTGGTGGGCGTGTTCGAGGTGGGGCTGCAGGATCACGACGGCACGCTGGTGTTCGCGCACCTCGACGACGTGCGCGCACTCAGCGCGCAGGCCCCCGCCGCGCAGGGGCTGCGCATCCGCGTCGCCGACGTGCTCGAGGCGCCGGGGGTCGCGCGGCGGCTGCGCGGCGCGCTGCCGGCGCGCTACGAGGTACGCGACTGGACCGAGGACAACGCCAACTACTTCCGCGCGATCCGCATCGAGAAGACCATGATGTCGCTCATCCTGCTGCTGATCGTCGCGGTCGCCGCTTTCAACATCGTCGCCATGCTGGTCATGGTGGTGACCGACAAGCGCACCGATATCGCGATCCTGCGCACCTTCGGCGCCGCGCCGCGCCGGGTGATGGGCATCTTCCTCACCCAGGGCCTGGTGATCGGCTGGCTGGGGGTCGCGCTCGGCGTCGTGCTGGGGCTCGCCCTGGCGCTCAATGTCGACACCATCGTGCCGTTCCTCGAGCACACCTTGCACTTTCAGATCATGGACGCCGACGTCTACTACGTCACCAGCATCCCCTCCGAGGTCCGCCCCCTCAACGTGGCGGCGATCGCGGCCGCGGCGCTGGCGCTCACCGCGCTCGCGACGCTCTACCCGGCGCTGCGGGCGGCCGGCACCGCCCCCGCCGAGGCGCTGCGCTACGAGTAGCCGCATGAGCGCCTACGAATGGCTGATCGGCACGCGCTACCTGCGCTCGACCCACCGTCGGGGCTTCGTATCGTTCGTGGCGCTGATGTCGGTGTGCGGGTTGATGCTCGGAGTGGCGACGCTGATCGTGGTGCTGTCGGTCATGAACGGCTTCGAGCGGGAGCTGCGCAGCCGCATCCTCGCGGTGACCTCCCACGCAACGCTCACCGGCATCTCCGGCACGCTCGGCGACTGGCAGACCCTCGCTGAGCGCGCCCGGCGTCAGAGCGGGGTGCAGGCGGCGGTGCCGTACGTGGAAAGCCAGGCGATGCTCGCCAACGGCGCAGCGATGGCGGGGGCCACGGTGCGCGGCGTGCTGCCCGAGGAGGAGCGCCTCGCGACCGGCCTCGCCCAGAGAGTGACTGCCGGCAGTCTCGCGGCTCTCAAGCCCGGCGCCTACGGCATCGTGCTCGGCACGGCGCTCGCGCGCGAGCTCGGTGTGGCCGTGGGCGGCACGGTGGTGGTGATCGCCCCGGAGGGCACCGCCACGCCGACCGGAGTGGTGGCACGCATGCGCCGCTTCCAGGTCGTCGGCCTGTTCGCCTCCGGCATGTACGAGTTCGACCGCGGCCTGGCCCTCACCCACATGGCGGACGCCGCGCGGCTGTTCCGCCTCGGCGATGAGGTGACGGGGCTGCGACTCGCGCTCACCGATCCGCTGCGCGCGCCGAAGATCGCCACGCGCGTGGCGCGCGCGCTCGGCGGACCCGGCTTCTACGTGAGCGACTGGACGCAGAACCATGCCAATTTCTTCCGCTCCATCGAGATCACCAAGTCGATGATGTTCGTCATCCTGCTCATGCTGGTGGCGGTCGCCGCCTTCAACATCGTGGCGACGCTGGTGATGATCGTTAAGGAGAAGCAGGCCGACATCGCCATCCTGCGCACCCTCGGCGCCGCCCCGCGCAACGTGCTCGCGACCTTTGCCGTACAGGGCGTGCTGATCGGGCTCGCCGGCACGGTGCTCGGTGCCGCCCTCGGCACGCTGCTGTCCGACAACCTGGAGACGCTGGTGGGTGGCCTCGAGCGCCTGCTCGGCACTCAATTCCTCGATGCACGCGTCTACTACATGAGCGATCTGCCGGCCTACGTCGAAGGGCTCGACGTGCTCAAGGTGTGCGGCGTGGCCTTCGTGCTGTGTGCGCTCGCGACCATCTATCCGGCGTGGCGCGCGGCACGCACGGCGCCGGCGCAGGCGCTGCGCCATGAGTGACTTCGTTCTCGAGGCACGCCAGGTCCACAAGAGCTTCCGCCAGGGGCCGGTGCTGCTGCCGGTGCTGCAGGGAGTGTCGCTCGGCGTGGCGGCGGGGGAGCGCGTGGCGATCGTCGGCGCCTCGGGCTCGGGCAAGACGACGCTGCTGCAGATCCTCGGGGGGCTCGACGCGCCGAGCGGCGGCGAGGTGCTGATTGCCGGCCGCGATATCCACGCGCTTACCGAGCGCGAGCGCGGGATCCTGCGCAACCGCGCGCTCGGCTTCGTCTACCAGTTCCATCACCTGCTGCCGGAATTCTCGGCGCTGGAGAACGTGGCGATGCCGCTGCTGGTGCGGCGTACGCCCGTGGCGGCGGCGCGCACGGCCGCCACGCGGCTGCTCGAGCGCGTCGGTCTCGGCGAGCGCCTCACACACCGCCCTCACCAGCTCTCCGGCGGCGAGCGGCAGCGCGCCGCGGTGGCGCGTGCGCTGGTCACGCAGCCGCAGCTGGTGCTCGCGGACGAGCCCACCGGCAACCTCGACGGAGTGAATGCCGCGAGCGTCCTCGCGCTGATGCTCGAGCTCAACCGCGAATGCGGCACGAGTCTGGTCGTGGTGACGCACGACCTGAAGCTCGCGCGCCGCATGGAGCGGGTGTACGAGCTCGAGGGCGGGACGCTGGCGGGCAGGTAATGTCCGCCGCAAACGCGCCGCAGGCGACTTTCCCCAATCAACCGACAGCCGCGTGCCTCGCCCGGTAACGGCTCGCCACGTGCCAGCGCCACACCAGCTCGAGCGCGAGCCAGCCGATCACGCCGCCGGCCACGCCGCACACCAGGCACCCGAGCGCGAACGGCTGCCACACCGGGGCGAACGCGTGCTGGAACCAGCGCCAGTCGGGGACGAAGCGGAAGTGCTGACGCGGCAGGTGCAGCACGGCGGCGCCCACGCGGTAGGCGAAATAGTAGAGCGGCACCATCGTGAAGGGGTTCGCGATCACCCAGGTGGTGCCATAGATCACCGGCAGGTTGATGCGCCACACGAGCGCGACGATGACGGCGAGCAGCAGGTGCACCGGCAGCGGCACGAAGGAGATGGCGATCCCGACTCCGAAGGCGTAGGTCACGGCCCGCCGATGCAGCGCCCACAGCTGCGGGTCCGCGATGCGCTCACCGCACAGCCGCACCGGCCAACGCGTGCGCAGCGTGTGGGGCGCCGGAACGATTTTTTTCAATAACGCCCGCGGCATCGAGGCTGACGACTCTACCAGAAGGGCCCGGGGCCGGAATGTGCCGCGGTTCCGGGAACGGGCCCCGGTTCCGGTATGATTGCCGCCAGGCGCAAGTTCGCCGTCGCGGTCGTGTGGGGTCGTTCAGGATGTGGGAAATAGTGCGGGCCGGCGGCCCGCTGATGTGGCCGATCATTCTGGCCTCGATCGTCGCGGCGGCCATCATTCTCGAGCGCCTGTGGACGCTGCAGGACAAGCGCGTGCTGCCGCGCGAGCTGCCGCAGCGCGTCTGGCAGCTCATCGAGGCCAACCAGGTCACCGACAAGGTGATCGCCGGCCTCGAGCAGAACTCCCCGCTCGGCAGGCTCCTCGCCACGGGTCTCGCCAACCGGCACCGGCCGCGCGAGATCCTCATGGAGCGCCTCGAGGACACCGGCCGTCACGTCGTGCACGAGCTCGAGCGCTTCATCAACACGCTCGGCACGATCGCCGGAGTGTCGCCGCTGCTCGGCCTCCTCGGCACCGTGACCGGCATCATCCGCTCCTTCAATGCCATCGAGGCGGGCGGCATGGGCGATCCGCGCGCGCTGTCGGGGGGCATCGCCGAGGCGCTCATCTGCACCGTGGCGGGGCTGTGCGTCGCCATTCCGGCGCTCATCTTCTATCGCTATCTGCGCGGCCGGGTGGAGGGTATCGTCGTGGAGATGGAGAAGCAGGCGATCCGCATGGCGGACGCGCTCGAGGCCGCTCGGCTGCGCGAGCGCGGCTCGGCGGCGGCGGCGTGAGGCACCGCCTGCACGGGACCCCGACATGAACCTCAAGCCGGGCCGTCCACACGAGGAGCCCGAGATCAACGTGGTCTCGCTCATCGACGTAGTGCTGCTGCTGGTGGTGTTCTTCATCCTCTCCAGCCGCTTCACCGAGGAAGGGCGCCTGCGCGTGCACCTGCCGCACGCGAGCGCCGTGCCGACCGAGAGAGTCGGCGGCGAGCCGCTCGTGATCAGTGTCACCGAGGCGGGTGGCTATCTGGTCAACCAGCACGAGCTGATCAACTCGAGCCCGGAGACGCTGCGCGCGGCGCTGCTCAAGGAGGCCGGATCGAACCGCTCCATGCCGGTCACGCTGCGCGCCGATGCGCGCGCCACCCACCAGGCCGTCATCACCGCCATGGACGTGCTCGGCCGCCTCGGCTTCGCCGAGATCAGCGTCGCCACCGTCAAGGAAGAGCCGGCGGGCAAGCCTTGAACGACGGGCGCTCCCGCTCGAGTGCGCGCGCGGCGCAGTCTCCGTCCGCCGCCGATGGCGACCTCAGGACCTACCTGCGCCTGCTCGGCTACGTACGGCCCTACCGCGCGCAGTTCGCGATCGGCGTGCTGGGTGCGATCCTGTACGCGGCGACGCAGGCGAGCTTTGCGTGGCTCGCGAAGCTGTTCGGCGACCACACGCTCGCCGCCCGCGACCCCCGTAGCATCACCTGGGTGCCGCTCGCGTTAGTGGTGCTGTTTCTGCTGCGCGGCCTGGGCGATTTCACGCAGACCTACTTCATGGGCTACGTCGGACGGCGCGTGGTCACGCGGCTGCGCGGCCAGGTCTTCCGGCGCATCCTCGAGCTGCCGATCAGCTACTTTGATCGCAACTCCTCCGCGATGCTCCTGTCACGGCTTACCTACAACACCGAGCAGGTGGGCCAGGCGACCACCGACTCGGTGGTGGTGCTGGTGCGCACCACGCTCACGATCATCGGCTCCGTCGGGCTGGTGCTGTGGTACAACGCACGCCTGGGGCTCCTGGCGCTCACCGTGGGCCCACTGGTGGCGTGGCTGGTGTCGATCATCAACCGCAAGTTCCGCCGCTACAGCCGGCGCATCCAGGACTCCATGGGGGGCGTGACCCGCGTCGCCAAGGAGAGCTTCGAGGCACCGCGGCTCATCAAGGTCTACAACGCGCAGGAGCACCTCGACCGGCAGTTCGATGAGGTCAACGAGCACAACCGGCGCTCCAACATGAAGCTGATCCTCACCAAGGGACTGTCGAATCCGGTGGTGCAGCTGCTGAGCGCGATCGGGATCTCGGTCGTGCTCTACCTTGCCATCGCCGACGCGGTGCACGGCCGCACCTCGGTCGGATCGCTGCTGGGTTTCTTCGCCGCGCTGGTTGGTATCGCGCAGCCGCTGCGCGACCTCGTGGGGGTGGGCGGGCCGCTGCAGCAGGGGATCGCGGGCGGCCAGAGCCTGTTCGAGCTGCTGGACGAGCCGAGCGAGCCGCAGGGCGGAAGCTACCGCCCCGCGCGAGTGCGGGGAGCGGTGCGGTTCGAGCACGTGTCGTTCGCCTACCACGCCGCTGGCGATGCGGCACGGGACGACACCACCGAGGCTGCGCCGCCCGGCCGGCCGGCGGCCTTGAGCGACATCTCGCTCGAAGTCGGCGCCGGCGAGAGTCTGGCGATCGTCGGGCGCTCGGGCAGCGGCAAGTCGACGCTCGTCAATCTGTTACCCCGCTTCTACGACGTGCGCGCCGGCAATGTGCGCATCGACGGGCGCGACGTACGCGAGTATGAGCTGCGGTCGCTGCGCGAGCAGATCGCGGTCGTCAGCCAGGATGTGGTGCTGTTCGACGACACCATCCGCAACAACATCGCCTTCGGGCGCGAGGTGTCGGACGCCGCCATCGAGCGCGCCGCCGAAGCGGCCCATATTCTCGAGTTCGTGCGCAGCCAGCCGCAGGGGCTCGATGCGCTGGTGGGCGACCGCGGCATGCTGCTCTCCGGGGGGCAGCGCCAGCGCATCGCCATCGCGCGCGCGCTGCTCAAGGACGCGCCGATCCTGATCCTCGATGAGGCCACCTCGGCGCTCGACACCGAGTCCGAGCGCCACATCCAGGCGGCCATCGCCCAGCTGGTGCGCAACCGCACCACCTTCGTGATCGCGCACCGCCTGTCGACCGTGGAGCAGGCCGATCGCATCATCGTGCTCGAGGCCGGCGCGATCGTCGAGCACGGCAGCCATGCCGAGCTCATCGCGCGCGGCGGTCTGTACAGCAAGCTGCACCAGCTGCAGTTCGCCGACTGAGCGGGCGCGCCGTGCAGGAGCGGCTCGAGCGCTTGTGGTACGAGGACGGTGCGGGCGCGCCGCTGCTCGCGCCGCTCGCGTGGGTCTACGGAGTGCTCGCCGGCGCCCGCCGCCGCGCCTATCGCTCGGGCTGGCTCAAGCCGCGACGCCTGGCGCGCCCGGTGGTCGTGGTCGGTAACCTCACGGTCGGCGGCACCGGCAAGACGCCGCTCACCATCTATCTGGCGCGCGAGCTCGGCGCCGCGAATCTCAAGGTAGGGATCGTATCGCGCGGCTACGGGCGGCGCGGCGCGCAGATGCGCGGCGTACAGCCGGACTCCGACTGGCGCGACGTGGGGGATGAGCCGGTGATCATCGCGCGCCGCACCGGCTGCCCGACCATGGTGGCCGCCGACCGGGTCGCCGCGGCGCGCACGCTCATCGCCCGCGGCGCGGAGGTGATCCTCGCCGACGATGGACTGCAGCACCTGCCGCTCGGGCGCGACTGCGAGATCGTCGTGATCGATGGCCGCCGTGGCTTCGGCAACGGCCGGCTGCTGCCGGCCGGTCCGCTGCGCGAGCCGATCGCGGCTCTCGGGCGCGTCGACCTCGTGGTGGTGAACGGGGAGCCTGCCCACCGTTCGCTCGCGCCCCCCGCCTTGCCCGCGGGCGCGCTGCGCATGCGGCTCGTGGCGCAGCCGGCCGTGCGGCTCGACGGACGCGGCCAGGCGTGCGAGCTCGCGGCGTTTCGCGCCCGGCGCGTCCACGCGGTGGCCGGGATCGGCAATCCGCAGCGCTTCTTTGCCGAGCTTGCGGGCCAGGGCCTCGAGGTGATCGCGCACGCGTTCCCCGACCATCACCCCTTCACCGAGCGGGAGCTGTCCTTCGGCGACGAGCTGCCGGTCCTCATGACGGAGAAGGATGCCGTAAAATGTGCGGCGTTCGCCCACGCCCGGTGGTGGTACGTGCCGGTCAGCGCCGCGTTCAGCGAGGCCGATGCGCAGGCTCTGCGGGCACGGGTGCTCGGCAAGCTGCGCGCTGCGCCCGGAGGTTAGAGACCGATGGATGCCCGACTGCTCGAGATACTCGCCTGCCCGGTTTGCAAGGGAACCCTCAAGTACCAGCGCGAGGCGCAGCTGCTCGTGTGCCGCATGGACCGGCTCGCGTTTCCGATCCGCGACGACGTGCCGGTGATGCTGGAGGAGGAGGCCCGCCAGCTGCCCGCCGACGACCCGCTGCTCGAGCGCTGAAGCCTCGCCATGTTCCGAGTCGTTATTCCGGCGCGCTACGGCTCGCTGAGGCTGCCCGGCAAAGCGCTGCGCCCGCTCGCCGGCAAGCCCATGGTGCAGTGGGTGTACGAGCGCGCGCGTGCTGCCGGTGCGGCCGAAGTACTGATCGCCACCGACGATGCGCGCATCCTCGAGGCCGCGCGCGGCTTCGGCGCCGAGGCCGTCATGACGGCGGCGGATCACGCTTCGGGCACCGACCGGATCGCGGAGGTCGCCCGCGTGCGGCGCTGGGGCGCGAGCGACGTCGTCGTCAACCTCCAGGGCGATGAGCCGCTGATGCCGGCGGCCCTCGTGCGCCAGGTGGCGGCGCTGCTCGAGTCGAGTCCCGCAGCCGACATCGCTACGCTGGCGACACCCGTCGGCTCGGTGGAGGAGCTGCTCGATACCAACGCCGTGAAGGTCGTAGCCGACGCCGACGGTCGCGCGCTTTACTTCAGCCGCGCGCCGATCCCCTGGAACCGCGCGGGCGCGTCCGGAGCGCTCGCGAGCCAGCGGGATCCGGGCGGTGCCCGCCGGCACATCGGTATCTACGCCTACCGGGTCGGGGCGCTCGAGCGCCTGGCGATGCTGGCTCCGGGGGCGCTCGAGATGCGCGAGAAGCTCGAGCAGCTGCGCGCTCTCGAGAACGGCTTCCATATCCAGGTTGCCGACGCCAGCGAGGCGCCGGGGCCTGATGTCAACACGCCGCTCGATCTCGAGCGCGTGGCGGCGCACCTGGCGCGCGCATCGAGCTGAACGCCGGGTGAATACGCCGCCCGCTGCGCCGGGGTGGATTAACAATCCCTCACAGTCATCGTGCGGCCGCCCCCGGGGCTGCCGGAACTTGCGGCCGCGCCGGGGCCTCTAATTGCCGCCGGAGCCGCGCAGACTTGACTGTCAACCGGCGGCCCGCACATAACGTTTTGGGAGAAGCGATCCCCGCTTCGGACAAGGGAATTTCCCGATGATCAACCGAACCTTCGAGTATCGGCGCGCGGCGCTTGCGGCGTTCGCGGCGCTCGCGGCGGCGCTCCTGGCCGGTTGCTATACCGTGCCGCCGCCGCGACCGGTGTACGACCCGCCGCCGCCGCCGATGCAGCCCGTGGTGCAGGTGGCTGCCTATCCGCTCAGGGGACAGAGCGCCGAGCAGCAGGATCGCGATCACTATGAGTGCAGCACCTGGGCGACCCAGCAGACGGGCTTCGACCCGAGCGCGCCGGGCGTCGCGCCGCACCAACGCGTGCAGGTGGTGTCCGCCGGGCCGCCGCCCGGAACCAACACGGCCATCGGCGCCGTGACGGGCGCTCTCTTAGGGGCAGCGATTGGCGGTCCCTACAACGCAGGGGGGGCGGCGCTGGCCGGGGCTGTGGTCGGCGGCGCGATCGGCAGCACTGCCGATGCGGCCAATGCCCAGGCCACCCGCACGGTGGTGGTGACCGATCAGCGCGCCGCCGCGGCGCAGGAGCAGCGCGCGGCGAACTACCGGCGCGCGCTGGCCGCGTGCCTCGATGCGCGCGGCTACAGCGTAAGGTGAGCGACGTGAGAGCGGCTGAGAGGATGAGACGGGCAGGCGCCTGCGGCGCCGTGCTGCTGGCGCTGATGCTGGGTGCCGCGGCGGTGGGCGCGCAACAGCCCGAGCATTTTCACCCGGGTGGGCGGCCACCCGAGCACCTGGACACGCGCTACGCGCACTACGCACCACATGGTCAGCCTCACTACTACCCGAATCGCGGCGTCGCAGTCGGCACGCTGCCGGCGCATGCGGTCGTGATCAGCCGGCCGACGGGCCACTACTACTATGCGGGCGGTGTCTGGTATGCGCCGTACGGGTCGCACTATGTCGTCGTCGCCCCGCCGATCGGCGTGTTCGTGCCGGTGCTGCCGCCCTTCTACACCACGCTCTGGGTCGGCGGCATGCCCTACTACTACGCCAACGACACCTATTACACCTGGAGTCAGGCGCAGAACGCCTACCAGGTCGTCGATCCGCCGAACGACCAGGGCGCGAGCACACAAGCCCCGCAGCCGCCGCCGCCGGAGGGCGACAATCTGTTCATTTATCCCCAGAACGGTCAGAGCGCGGACCAACAGGCACAGGACAAGTACGAGTGCCATGCCTGGGCCTCCTCGCAGTCGGGCTTCGATCCGACTCAGCCGGGCGGGAATGTTCCCCCGGAGCAACTCGATCAGAGACGCGCCGACTATCGGCGGGCGATGATTGCCTGCCTCCAGGGACGCGGGTACAGCGCGCGTTGAGCCCGAGGCGGCCGCTCAGCGGCCGTAGATCAGAGAGATCGTGTTGACTACCGTTGTCACGCCGGGGGCCTGCCGGGCGGCCGTCTCGGCCTCCTGACGCTGCAGGTCGGTCGAGACCTGGCCCGAGAGGTACACGGTCCCGTTGCGGGTGCTCACGTAGACATGATTGGGCGCGGCCAGGGCGGGGTGCTGCTTGATCTGCGCCTGTACGGCGGCCGTGAGCTGGTCATCTCCGCTGCGATCCCCGCCTTGAGTCGAGGCACACCCGCCCAGAGCGAGCGCGAGGCCGAGCGCTGCAATTCCACACGAGCTGCGTCGGCGCATATCGGTCAACTCCCGGGAGATCAGCCGAGCGGATAGCCTACACCGGCATCTGCGCCGATGGCAGCGCGCCGCTTCGGCCCCGCGGCTCGGTATTCCCGAAGGGCCTAGCGCCCCTCGGCGGCGACGCAGCCGGTGCCGCCGGCGGCGCACACGACCACGTAGGTCTGGCGCTTGCCGCAGCCCGAAACGCCCACGGTGTACTCAGCCCGCTCGGGCGGTGAATAGCGCACCGTCGGTGCCGGCGTCTGCATCATTTCCTTGCTCAGCACCTGCGCCGTTGCCTCCGGGCAGTTGAGCTCGAAGGCGCCGCGCTGCTGCGCCGTCTGCACCGCCTTCGGCTGCATATCGTCCACGACCTGCTGCTGCGACTCACAGCCGCAGAGCAGCGCGATACCGGCAACCGCACCCAGGGTCAAGAATCTGTTCATAGCGCGCTCCTGACTTGTGAACTGAACTCCGACACTGCAGGCAGCCTTGTCCGCCTGGACCGTCCGCATCGTGTCTTCATGCTTTCCTCTTCATGCTTTCCGGCCCGCGCTGGAGAAAAACAGCGACGACATGCGACCGGGCCCGAGGACCCGCGCAATCTCCAGGAATGCGAACAGCGGGATCAGGGCAATCATCAGCACCAGCGTGCGCGCCAACATCTCATCCAGGCCACGCTCAAGAAGAGCGCTGCGCACGTCCGTCTTATGAATCAGCGCCTCGACGACGTGCTCGAGGATGTTGAATGCCACGATGAACACGCCGAAGAGGAGCGACTTGACGGCCACGGATGCGATCAGAGGCCGATTCTCGAAGCGCTTGCCGATTCCGATCGCCTCGCCGATCAGGATGACCTTGGCGACTATGAGTGCCTCGACCACTTTGAAGCCGTAGCTCAGGTACGAGGCACCGACCTCGGCCAGGATCAGCCGGCGGTAGAGCGTGAAGGCGCCCAGAAACGCCATGAAGTACAGGGCAATGAGCCAGTACATCTTCAGCTCGTGAAGTGCCTTCTGTTTGAAGCTCGCGTGACCGGTCACTTTTTCTTCCACGCCACAACTCCCAGCACGCTCATCAGGCGGTGATCCTGATGAGCGAATCTGTCGAAGTGGGGCGCTTACCCCCGGCGAGGCCGCAGCGCGCCGACTCTCAGGGCGAGCTGGGCGCTGATATCAGTGGCAACTCAGTCTGAATCTGCAGGTCGATGATGTTGAGCAGCAAGGCCTCGACCTGCACGAAGCGGGCTGCCGTCCCGGTCCCGAGCGCGGCGCGTATCTTGTCGTAATAGCTCGCGACCAGGTCGACGCGCTTCTTGTAGTAGGAAATCGCCTCATTGACCAGCAGATCCGCTTTGGCGTCGGTCATGCTGCCGTAGTTCGCCCCGTACTCGCGGATATTCGACACGCGCAGGTCATTGAGCTTGGTGAGCTCCTTATCGTAGGCCTTGTAGATCGGCAGGAACTTCTGCGTCTGATCGGCGTCGAGGTGCAGTGCGTTCAGCATCACGCGGGATTTCTCCGTCCGCACGTCCTGGCGCAGCAACTTGATGTCTTCGTCGACGCTCTGCTTCTTGGAGGGGGCAGTGGCGGCCTTGCCCGGAGCGGCGGGCGCGGTGGTCTGGGCCAGCGCGGCCGTGCCGCCTAGGAGGACCGTCACGGCAAACGCACTGATGAGAATCTTATGGGACATGGACATTCTCCCCGCGCAAACGGCCTGGGCGTGCCTGCGCCGGTGGTGACCGGCGCAGGGATCCGCCCCAGCCTCACGCGCGTTTGATGAGGCGCAAGATGAAAATCAACACCACCGCGCCGATCGTGGCCACGACGAGCGAGCCGATCAATCCACCCGAGGAGGAGACCCCGAGCAGCTTGAACAAGTAGCCGCCGATCAGTGCACCGATGACGCCGACGACGATATCCCCGACGATGCCGAAGCCACCACCCTTCATGATCTGCCCGGCAAGCCAGCCCGCCACGAGTCCGATCAGGATGAACCACACGATTTCCATACGATGCTCCCCTGCGGTGCAACCGCTGACGGCCTCCCTTATGCTGGCCGCGGGAGGATTAATGGTTGATGGAACCTTGGCCATTCGGATAAATACGCATGCCCGTTGCGGCAGTGCACCAGAACCACGGCTGGAGAGCGCTACTGGCGCGAGGGTCTGAGTGAAGGTCCTGTTCAGTCACTGCCTATGAGCGGTCTCGCCCTGACACGCGCTTTATTTCTGCCCCTCCTCGTACCTGCGACTACCGCGGCAGTTGCCACTTTGATATCGTACATTGCGATATCAAGTTGTTATTTCTGATCGAACTCGGCAGTGAAGCCGATGCCGCGACGTTCGGGCGGCGTCGGGTTCATCAGCTCGCGGATCGCGGAGAGGATCGCGGCGATCGCCGCATCGTGGGAGGCCAGCTTCTTCTCTAGCCGCGCCTCGAGCTGATCTAGTTTTTCGGCGAGCTCTCGGTTCGAGATGAGCAGCTCGCGCATCCGGACAAAGGCCCGCATGATCTGAATGTTGACGGCGATGGCGCGACCGCTTCTCAGCACCGACGACAGCATGGCCACGCCCTGCTCGGTGAACGCGTAGGGCAGGTACTTGCGGTGCCGCCCGCGGCTGCTTTTTAAGGTCGCAATTTGCGACCTTAAAGCCCGGCTCTCTTCGGCGGTGAGCTGGAACATGAAGTCCGCCGGGAAGCGTTGGCGGTTGCGTCGAACCTGCTCGTTGAAGCGCTTGACGCTCACGTCATACAGCGCCGCCAGCTCGGTATCTAGCAACACCTTGTGGCCGCGCAGTACAACGATCGCGCGGACGATGCCTTCAACCAGGACAGGAGTATTCGACTTTGTCATGGCTTGGCACCCCGTCCTTTACTCGCGCCAAGTTATCCGCGAGCCACTCCCCGGTGCGCCACGTTTTGAGGTCACAATCTGTGATCTCAAACCGCTCCACCGCGCGTGTGTCCTGGTGCAGTGACGCGTTGAGCTTCATTGGGCTGCGCTGATTGGCCGAGAATGCGGTCAAGCTCGTCGGCCCACCGCTGCATCGCCTCGATGCGCTCGGCTTCATAGTCGGCGCGGTTGTAGACCGCCATCACGCCCTGCATCGTGTGGTTCAGTATCTTCTCGGCGATATGCGGCAACACCCCGAGCGTGTTGAGCCGCGTGGCGCAGGTACGACGCAAGTCATGCGGCCGGAAGGCCGGTGAGATCCGCTCGCGCTCGCACCAGCGGCGGAGCCACGCCTGTACACCGGTGTCCGTGGCCGTCCCGAAGATGAGCTCGCGGGATTGATCCTGGCCGCTCAGCAGGGCGAGCGCCTGACGCGAGAGCGCCACCCAGTGTGCGCGGTGGTTTTTCGAATGCTCCTTCGGGATGTGCCAGCGATCTTCGTGCAGGTGGGACCATCTCGCGCGCTGCGCTTCGCCGATCCGTTGACCGGTCAGCAGCAGAAAGCGAAGGAGTGGACTGTGCGAGGAACTGGTTTGCCAGAGCTTGCGCAGCTCCTCGTCGGTCAGCACCCGGTCGCGCGAGACCTCCGTGCCGCCGATGAGCTCGCTGGACAGGCGGTCGACGGGGGAGATCTGCAGATAGCCAGCGTCGACGGCGAAGCGCAGCGCGGTCTTGAGGATTGATAGGGCACGGTTCGCGGCGATGGGCCCACGCTCCTCGGCGTAGCGCCGCAACGCGTGCCGCACCTCCACGCGCTCGAGGTTGCGCAGCGTGGTGGCCTTCAGCGCCGGGTCGAGTCGGTCGATGTAGCCCCGGACCTCACGCGGCCGCCGGTAGCTCGTTCGCACGATGTCCGCGTGCCAGGCATCGAGCAGCGCGCCCAGTGTGAGCGTCGAGACGTCCTTGCCGGCGAGAGCACCGGCCTTCAGCCGTGCCTGGGCGAGGCCGAGTACGGGCCACGTGCCGACGGTGACGACCTCGACATGACCGCCGCGCTTGCGCCGTAGGACCCAGGAGCGGCCTCCTGTCGCCCGCACGCGCAAGTACAATCCATTGCCGTCGCTGTACCACTTATCGCAGTGCGCGGGCTTGAGGGCGCGTATTCGCCGATCCGACAACATTTGGTGCTCGGGGAGTGTATCCGGGATACACCTTGGAGCGTCAAGATAGTGGACAACCCTAGACCCGCCTAGACACAATAAGACACGTAATCATCGAGTTATATTAGTAAGTGCCGATGTGAAAATTCTGTTCGTCTGTCTCGGCAACATCTGTCGCTCGCCTACGGCGGAGGGGGTGCTGCGTACGCTCGCTGCCCGCGAGGCGCCGGAGCTCGATCTCGTGGTGGACTCCGCCGGCACCGCGGGTTACCACATCGGGGAGCCGCCCGATCCGCGGACGCAGCAGGCCGCGGCACGCCGGGGCTATGAGCTCGGCACGCTGCGGGCGCGGGTGATCGAGCCCGCGGACTTCGAGCGCTTCGATCTCATCCTGGCGATGGACCGCGAGAACCTGAAAGTCCTGCGCCGCCGCGCGCCGCCGCAGGCGCACGAGCGGCTGCGCCTGCTGCTCGAGTTTGCGCCCGATGCCACGCCCGCGGACGTACCGGACCCGTATTACGGCGGGCCGAATGGCTTCGAGGAGGTGCTCGACCTGGTGGAGGTGGCCGCGCGCGGGCTGCTCGCGCACCTGCTCGGGAGCTCGCGCACGGCCTGAGATCCGCGGGGCGTCCCGCGCGTTATTCCTCCGGTTCCCTTGGACCGGCGTCCTTGGGCGGCGCCGATGACCACACCACGTAGGGTTTACCCTGCGGCGCGCCGACGTCCGGTTTGGGTGAGGGCTCGAAGTGCGCGAGAGGGGCCGCGTCGTGACCGGCGGCAGGCTCACGCGGCTCGGCGTGGAAGACGCGCGGCGATTCGGCCGACTCGCGTACGTGCTCAGCCGCCGGTGGAGGAGGCGCCCCGACCGTTGCGGGGGGCTCCTGCTGATGGGAGCCGTTGGTCGGTGCGGCGCTCTCCGCTCCCACGGCGGACGAAGCCTGGCCCAGGCCCTCGCGTGCACCGCCTCCGCCGCGCCGGCCGCGCCGACGACCGCGGCGTCCACGCCGCTCACCGCGCTCGCCGCGCAGCTCTCCGGCGCCCGGTTCCGCCAGCGCTGCCGGTGAGCGCTCCGCGGCCTGACGGTTCTCCTCCAACGGGGCAGGCTCACGGTTCGGTGTGTTGCGCTCGGCGCTGCGTTCGGCGACCCGGTCGCGTCCGCCGCGCCCAGCCTCGCGGCCGCGACCCTCGTGGCCTTCGCGCCCACGGCCGCGATCCCGATCGCGGCGCTCGCCACGCCGCCCGTCACCGCGGTCGCGGCGCGCGCCCTCGCCGGAGCGTCCGTGGCGCGAATGCTCGCGACGCCCATCGCGGCGCTGGCCGTCGTCGCGCCGCGCGCTGCCGGGGGCGGGCCCGGCTGCGGCGGCCGGCTGATGCGCGGTGCCCGCCGCAGGCTCTCCCGCCATGAACCGCTTGAAGCGCGCCCAGAACCCCTCGTGAGCCGGTTGGCCTGCGGCAGCTGCGGTCGGCTCGCGCGTCGCGTGGATCGCAGGCGCGGCCGCCGGGATCGGTGCGGGTGTAGTCGGCAGGAGCGTCGCCACCGCCGGTGCCTCCGGCTGTGGCTTCTTGTCCTGGGCGGAGCCCGGCTCGGCAACCTCCGGCGCCGTCGGCATGAGATAGGAGGCCTGCTTGTTCTCCGGCAGCTCCAGCTCGTCGTCACGCACGCGCTTGATCGAGTACTCGGGGGTCTGGATGTTCTCGTTCGGAACGATGATGAGCTCGGCCGAGCTCTTGTCCTCGAGCGTACGCAGCCACTCACGTTTCTCGTTGATGAGATAGGTCGCAACCGCCACCGGAACCTGGGCGATGACGCGCGTGGTGCGCTCCTTGCGCAGCTCCTCGCCGATCAGGCGCAGCACGGCGAGCGTCATGGACTCGACGCTGCGGATGCTGCCGATCCCGACGCAGCGCGGGCAGACGATGTGGCTCGACTCGCCCAGCGAGGGGCGCAGCCGCTGGCGCGACATCTCCAGCAGCCCGAAGCGCGACAGACGTCCGATCTGAATGCGGGCCCGGTCCATTTTCATGGCGTCCCGCAGCCGGTCCTCGACGTCGCGCTGGTTCTTGGCAGACTCCATGTCGATGAAGTCGATGACGATCAGGCCGCCGATGTCACGGATGCGCAGCTGACGGGCGATCTCGTCGGCCGCTTCCAGGTTGGTATTGGTCGCGGTCGTCTCGATGTCGCTGCCGCGGGTCGCGCGGGCCGAGTTGATGTCGATCGACACCAGCGCCTCGGTATAGTCGATGACGATGCTGCCGCCGGAAGGCAGCTGCACCTTGTGGGCGTAGGCCGACTCGATCTGGCTCTCGATCTGGAAGCGGGTGAACAGCGGGATGTCGTCGGTGTAGAGCTTCAGCCGCCGCTGCGCCTCGGCCGGCATGAAGCGCTGCATGTACTCCTGGGCCTTGTCGAAGGCCGCCTGGCTGTCGACCAGCACCTCGCCGACGTCGTCCGACAAGTAGTCGCGCATGGCGCGGGTGACGGCGTCGCTCTCGCGGAACACGAGGAACGGCGCTCCCCGGTCCTTGGAGGCCGCGGCGATCTGCTCCCACTGTACCTTGAGGTTGTCGAGGTCCCACTGGAGCTCCGTGGCCGAGCGGCCCACCCCGGCGGTGCGCACGATCGCACCCATCCCCTCCGGAATCTGCAGCTGGCTCATGACCTCGCGCATCTGGTCGCGGTCCTCGCCCTCGATGCGGCGGGATACGCCCCCGGCGCGCGGATTGTTCGGCATCAGCACGAGGAAGCGCCCGGCGAGGCTGATGAAGGTGGTGAGAGCCGCTCCCTTGGTGCCGCGCTCCTCCTTCTCCACCTGCACCATGACCTCCTGTCCCTCGGAGAGCAGCTCGCGGATGTTCATCCGCCCGCCCTGGGGTTGCTGGCGGAAGTACTCCTTGGAGACCTCCTTCAGAGGCAGGAAGCCATGGCGCGGGGCGCCGTAGTCGACGAAGCAGGCCTCGAGCGAGGGCTCGACGCGGGAGATCCGGGCCTTGTAGATGTTGGCTTTTTTCTGCTCGCGGGAAGGTAACTCGATACTCAGGTCAAACAGCTTCTGTCCATCAACCAGAGCGACGCGCAACTCCTCTTCCTGAGTTGCATTCACTAACATTCTCTTCATGTGCCCTACTTGTACGTTGAAGGGCCGGCAAGCACACGACGGGAGGCCGCGGGACTCGAGGTCCGCGGCAGCGAAGTTTTCCAGCGACAGACAAGGGAGTGCGACTCTCGTTGTTCATGTTCTTCCCCGCCTCCATTGACGAGGCGGGGCGGCGGAAACCTTCGGTGAACTCAACCGACGGCCCCATCTGCGGAAGTACTCGATGCGAGAGTTTCTACGCAGGCGGGGCGATCTTGTCGGCCCAATGCGATGGCCTCGATTTAAGGAGGTCCAACTAAAGGGACTCGGCGGCTTAAGGACCAGCCAAGCCATTGGCGCGTCCGCTTCGCGGACGACGGTGGAGAGTATACTCGACAGACCGTTGTAGAAACAATGCCTTACGTTGGGGACCCCTTGCCGGAGCAAGACAACCCGGAAATCCGCACCCCGGTGCGACACCTGGAGGTGACGGCGGAGGAGGCCGGCCAGAGGCTCGATCGCTTCGTGCAGAAGCGCTTGGGCGACGTCCCCCGCAGCCGCGTGTACCGCGTGATCCGCAAGGGCGAGGTGCGGGTCAACGGCCGCCGCGCCGGGCCCGAGACGCGCCTCAAGGCCCAGGACCGGATCCGTCTTCCGCCGGTGCGCGTGCTGCCGGCGGACGCGCCGCGGCGCCCGGCTGCCGATCTGCTCGCGCGGATTCAGGCTGCCGTGATCTACGAGGACAAGAGGCTCCTGGTGCTGGACAAGCCGGCCGGGATTGCCGTGCACGGCGGCAGCGGCGTCAGCTCCGGGGTGATCGAGGCGCTGCGGGCGCTGCGGCCGGATGAATCGCTCGAGCTCGTGCACCGCCTCGATCGCGACACGAGCGGTTGCCTGCTGGTGGCGCGGGATGCCGCTACGCTTCGCACGCTGCACGCACTGCTGCGCACGGAGGGCTTCGAGAAGCGCTATCTCGCGCTGCTCGGCGGGCGCTGGGAACTCGGCGAGAAACGCATCGACGTGCCGCTTCGAACGGACACGCGGGTCGGGGGTGAGCGCACCGTGCGCACCGATGCGGCGGGCAAGCCCTCGACGAGCCGCTTCCGGCCAGTGCAGTTCTTCGGACGCGTGGCGACACTCGTCGAGGTCGAGCTCGCCACGGGCCGCACGCATCAGATCCGGGTGCACGCCGCGCACGCCGGCCACCCGGTGGCGGGAGACGCCAAGTACGGCGACGCGGCCCTCAACGCCGAGCTGCGCACGCTCGGACTCACGCGCATGTTCCTGCATGCCTCGAGTGTGAGTTTCACCTGGCCGCAGGGCGGATCGTTCAGCGTCAACGCACCGCTTTCCGCCGAGCTGGCGGCGGTGCTCGAGAGGCTCGCGACGCAGCCGCGGCTGCCGGCTAGGGCAACTGGAGCCCCGCGGCGCGCAGCGCGGCCGCGAGCCAGATGAGCGGCAGGCCGATGAGGGCGGTCGGATCCTGACTCTCGATGTACTCGAAGAGCGCGATCCCGGAGCCCTCGACCCGGAAGCCGCCCGCGCAATCGAACGGCCGCTCACGCTCGACGTAACGCTCGATCTCGCCGCCGCTCAAGGAGCGGAACACCACGGTCGTCGTATCGACGTGTGACAGGTGAGTGAGGGGGTGCGCGCCGAGCAGCGCACACGCGGTGTAGAAATGTGCGCTCTGTCCGGAGAGGCGACTGAGCTGCCCGCGGCAGCGCGCGGCGTCCCCCGGCTTGTCGAGCACCTCGCCGCGGCAGGCTGCCACCTGGTCGCTCCCGATGACCAGCGCGTGTGGATGGCGCGTGCTCACGGCCCGGGCCTTGGCGGTTGCGAGGCGTAGCGCCCGATCGGCGGGGGATTCGCCGTGCAGATGCTCTTCGACCACTCCAGGCGCCACGACTTCGAACTCGAGCGGCAGCCGCGCGAGAAGCTCACGCCGGTACGGAGAGGTCGAGGCGAGGATCAGTTGCGGCACGCGCGCCCAGGCGTTGAATCGCCTACGAGAAACAATGGCTTAGGCCCAAATCCGGCTTTGACTTGGGAGGACCTGCTACCTATTATACGCGCCCCATGTCGGAGCCCTGGTCGAGGCCGCTCGAAGCGGACCGGCTGGCCGAGGGTGGAGCAGAGGTCGACTTTGCCGTTCCGCTCTCCGAGCTGCCGGGCTTGCCTGCCAGGGTTGGCGGGAGCGCCGCCGGGCGCGCGCACTTCGCACGCGCCGGGGAATTTTCGACGGTGGAGCTCACGGTCCGCGGGACGGCGACACTCGAGTGCCAGCGATGCATGCAGCCGATGAGCGTATCGATCGATACGCGGGTGCAGGTTGCGCTGGTCGCATCCGAGGCCGACGTCGCGCGCGTCCCGCCGGAGCTCGAGCCGGTACTGGCCCCCGCGGGGCGTATCAGCATCGGCGAGCTCATTGCGGAGGAGCTGTTGTTGACGCTGCCCATCGTGGCCCTGCACCGGGCGGGCGAAGCGTGTGCAGCCGGGGCGCAAGCCGCGGCCGAGCCGCGCGGGCCGGAGACGCACAAGCCATTTGCGCGGCTTGCGGATCTGATGAAACGTTAGCGAGTCAATTGAGTTAGGAGCTGATCCATGGCTGTTCAAAAGAGCCGCAAGACACCCTCGCGACGCGGCATGCACCGCTCGCACGATGGCCTGGCGAAGCCGGCGCTGTCGACCGATCCGCAGTCCGGCGAGACCCATCTGCGTCACCGCATCACCCCGGATGGTTTCTATCGGGGACGGCGCGTCATCGAGAAGCCGGCCGAGAGCGAAGAGAAGGAATAGGCCCCGTCGACTCCTCGCACCCAGGGGACGCCGTGCTCCCGATCGCGATCGACGTGATGAGCGGCGACCAGGAGCCGCGCGAATACGTCGCCGGCGCGCTGCGTGCGCTCGCCGACGATTCCGGGCTGCGCGTGACGCTGGTGGGCGATCCGCAGCTGATCTCTGCGGCGCTCGCCGCGCAGCCGGCGGGCATCCGCGAGCGCTCCGCGGTGGCCGCCGCCTCGCAGGTGGTGACGATGGAGGAGAAGCCGCGCGAGGCCATCCGCCACAAGAAGGACTCCTCGATGCGGGTCGCCATCGACCTGGTGCGCGCAGGCAGCGCTTCCGCCTGCGTCAGCGCCGGCAACACCGGCGCGCTCACCGCCATCGCGCACTTCGTGCTGAAGACGCTGCCGGGCGTGGAGCGTGCGGCGATCATCTCGGCGATCCCGGCCGCGCACGGACATACCCACATGCTCGATCTCGGCGCCAATACCAAGGCGACGCCCGAGCAGCTGCGCCAGTTCGCCGCCATGGGCTGCATCATCGCCCGTGACGTGTACGCGGTCGCGAGCCCGCGCATCGGCCTGCTCAACATCGGCGAGGAGGACATGAAGGGCCACGAGGTCGTGCAGGCGGCGCACGCGCTGCTCGGCGAAAGCGGCCTCAACTACGTGGGCTTCGTCGAGGGGGACGACATCTTTTCCGGTGACGTCGACGTGGTGGTGACCGACGGTTTCACGGGCAACGTGGCGCTCAAGACCATGGAGGGCGTCGCGGGCCTGATCGCCGACCGGCTGCGCCAGGAATTCCAGGCTTCGTTCCTGGATCGCGTCGCAGGCGCAATCGCCCGCCCGGTACTGCGGCGCGCCGCGGCCGGCCTCGACCCGCGCCGCTACAACGGTGCCTGCATGGTCGGGCTCACCGGCATCGTGGTAAAGAGCCACGGTCGCGCCGACGGGATCGCCTTCTCGCGCGCCATCGGCACGGCGGCGCTGGCAGCGCGCCGCGGTATCACGACCCACATCGCGCAGGCGCTCGAGGCGCGCGGAGCCGCCGTTTGATCCACTCGCGCATCTCCGGCACCGGCTCGTACCTGCCCGAGAAAGTTCTCACCAATTCCGACCTCGAGAAGATGGTCGACACGAGCGACGAATGGATCCGTACGCGCACCGGTATCGAGCGGCGCCACGTGGCCGCCGACGGCGAGACGACGGTGGATCTGGCGGAGCACGCGGCGCGCCGCGCGCTGGATGCCGCCGGGGTCGCGCCCCAGGACGTCGATTTCATCGCCTTCGGTACCACGACCCCGGACCTGGTGTTTCCCAATTGCGGGGTGCTGCTGCAGGCGCGGCTCGGTTGCCGCAACGTGCCGGCCTTCAGCGTCGAGACCGCATGCGCGGGGTTCATGTACGCGCTGTCGATCGCCGATAAATACGTGCGCTGCGGCGAGGCCAGGCGTGCGCTGGTGATCGGCGCCGAGACCCTCTCGCGGATCACGGACTGGAACGACCGCTCGACCGCGGTGCTGTTCGCCGACGGTGCGGGCGCTGTGGTGCTCGAGCCGGGCACGGAGCCGGGAGTGCTTTCGACCCACCTGCACGCCGACGGCCATTATAAGGACCTGCTCTACTGCGCCAGCGGCGTGTCGAAGGGTTTCGGAGCGAAGCTCGCGATCATCATGTCGGGAAACGAGGTCTTCAAGGTTGCCGTGACCAAGCTCGGTCTGGCGGTCGATGAGGCGCTCGCGGCGAACGGGCTCGACCGCAGCGCGCTCGACTGGCTGGTGCCGCACCAGGCCAACATCCGCATCATCCAGGCGACCGCGCGCAAGCTCGACCTGCCGATGGAGCGGGTCATCGTCACGGTCCAGGAGCACGGCAATACCTCCGCAGCTTCGGTGCCGCTCGCGCTGGATGTGGCCGTGCGGGATGGCCGCATCAAACGCGGCGATCTGTTGCTGTTGGAAGCCTTCGGTGGGGGTTTCACCTGGGGCTCGGCGCTGGTACGCTACTGAGCGCTGACCCAGGAGAAAGTCCCGTTGTTGCCGCGCAGCAAAGAGGAACTGCCAGGTCGCGTCGGTCTTGCTCCGGATATTCGTCGGTTTTTTGTGTCGGTCTTAGTACCTATTTGCGCCACCCACGCCGCGGTGTAGCTTCGGCCGCAGTCTGACTCCTGAGAGGGATATACATCATGAAAATGCGATATGTGCTTCCTGTTGCGGTCGTGCTCGCCGCGCCGCTGTCCGTCGGTTGGGCGCAAAAGGCCAAGCCGGTCGATCCGGACAAGCTGCCCAAAGTCGAGTGTTCGGACTTGCACTTCAGCAAGGCGTTTCTCGACAGGTACCCGAAGGCGCCGCAGGCTTGCATTGAAGCGCGCGCCTACAAGGGTCAGAGGTTCGCCAAATTCACGGCCAAGGTCTATCTCACGAGCGCCGACCGTACGACGGTGACGCTGGTGGACACCAAGGGCAACGACGTCGACACCTTCAGCATCAAGCCGGGTCCCGATTCCTCGGTAAAGATGGGGGACCACGAGGTGAAGTTCAAAGACCTCCAGAAGGGCGAGACGATCAGCTTCTGGGTTTCCGAGAAGCGGATGTCGGCTCAGGAGCTGCCGGGCGCGACCAGCGACCGCTGGGCCGTTGCGCCGCCCGTCAAGTAGCCGCAGCAGCTCAGTTTGCGCCGGCCGTCGGCGCTGCAAAAAAAACGCCGCGCATATGCGCGGCGTTTTTCATTGGTCTCGAGACTCTTCGATTACTTCGAAACCGACCGCTTGAACATACGGTCGATCTTCTCGTTGGTTGCATCACAGCACGACTGACTGGCGTGGGCCGCGGCCAGCGCCTGGTTGGCCGTGCTCTGCGCACCACTCGCCGCCTGTCCGGCCGAGGAGGCCGCACTTCCGGCTGCGTCAGCAGCGCTCTTCGCCGCCGCCGTGTCACTGGCGTTCTTGGCCACTTGTGCCTTCAGATCGTCAATCTGCGCCTGGATGGGCTTCAGATCCGTGCAACCGGCCATTCCCACCAGCAGCGCCGCGGCAGCCGCAGCTTTCACTATGCTCGCGCACTTCATACAAGTCCCCTTTGGGTTGTTGATTCGGGATGTCTTGATAACCGATGCGACTCCGGTGGGCAAGTTCCGCCGTCTTCGCCGCACGCCACTGCATCAAATTTGCAACGGGAATGCAACTACGTAAATGCCGTAAGTCCCGGGCACGCGACAGCGCAGTCGCGCGCGTGACTGAACGGTGACTGAACGGTTTTGCCGCGCAAATGCGCGACAGCAAGATGCACGTGCCGCACCGGCCGAAGCGCGTCGTGCCGTGTTGAGTCAGCGTGTTCGTCGAGGCACGTAATCGCACCGGCTGAGCTCAAGTCCGGTGTACGACGCAGAAGAGGCGCAGGGCGTGCGCTTCTCATTGCAGATGCGCCGCGTGGGGCGCGGCCGATGACTTGCCATGAGACACGTGCGACCGCCCGTGGCTGGAGGTTGTGGCGGGACTTGCCGAACGACGCTATCTGGATATAATTACAGTAGCTGTATATATAAACAGGCATTCAAGATGACCGACCTCACCCCCCGCCAGACACAGATCCTGCGCCTCATCCAGCGTTTCATCACCGAGACCGGCATGCCGCCCACTCGGGCCGAGATCGCCGAGGAGCTCGGCTTTCGTTCCGCCAATGCCGCCGAGGAGCATCTGCGGGCGCTTGCCCGCAAGGGCGTCATCGCGCTCGTGCCCGGTACTTCGCGCGGCATCCAGCTGAAGGACACGATCCGTGAGCAGATTGGGCTGCCGCTGATCGGACGGGTTGCCGCCGGCAAGCCGATCTTCGCCGAGGAGAACTTCGAGGCTCGCCTCGCAATCGATCCGGAGGTATTCCACCCGCGGCCGCATTACCTCCTGAAGGTGACCGGCATGAGCATGAAAGATGTCGGCATTCTCGATGGCGACCTGGTCGCGGTGCACCGGACCTCCGAAGTCCGCAGTCGTCAGATCGTGGTGGCGCGCCTGGAGAACGAGGTCACCGTAAAACGCTATCGCCAGGAAGGCTCCATCGTATGGCTGCTGCCCGAGAACACCGAGTTCGAGCCGCTCAGGGTGGATCTTAAGGAGCAGCCGTTGCTCATCGAGGGCGTCGTGGTCGGGGTGGTGCGCCGGGGTCGCGCGAGCGGGTTGATGTGACCCCATGCGCTTATGGAGGGAGCTCCGAAGCTCGCTCGACTGCTCGAGCATCCGGCCCTCTGGCGCGGCCGCAGCGCCGCCCGCCTCGAGGTGTTGCCCAGCGGTTTTGCTGCGCTCGATGCGCGGTTGCCGGGATGTGGCTGGCCGCGCACCGGTCTGATCGAGATTCTCACCGCGCGCTTTGGCAGTGGTGAGCTGTACCTGCTGTTGCCGGCGCTCGCGGCGCTGACACGCATCGCTGCAGCGCGCTGGTGCGTATGGGTCGCACCGCCGCTGATGCCGTTTGCACCGGCACTCGTCTCCGCCGGAATCACCCTCGATCGGATCGCCGTGGTCGGGGGCGCGCGACCGCTCTGGGCCTTCGAGCAGGTGCTCGGCTCGGGTGCCTGTGATGCGGCGCTCGCCTGGGCGCGACAGCCGCAGCCGCGCGAGCTGCGCCGCCTGCAGCTCGCCGCCGAGCGCGGCCGGACGCTCGGGGTGTTGTTTCGTCCGCAGAGCGCGGCGCAGGAGGCGTCGCCGGCGGTGCTGCGCCTTGGCCTCAAGCCGCTCACCGCAGGTGTGCGTGTCACTCTGCTGAAGGGGCGCGGTTTGGATCGCGGCACGATCGAGCTCGCCTGGCCCGAGGGCGCTCCCGGGCGCTCGCGGGGCTGAGAATGTCGCTCTCACCCGCAGCGCCACGGCTGCCGGACGCAGCCGCCGGCTCGCAGCCCGAGGAGGCGCAGCCCCGCCGCCCGACGCTGGCGCGAGAGCTCACCCCGGCACACCCGCCGGGCACGGCCGCTGGCGAGCTATGGGCCGGCGTGCATCTTCTGTCCACAGACATGCCGGCGGCGGTGCTGCAGCAGCTCGCGCTGCGCGCGCAAGCGTACACGCCACGCGTGAGCCTCGAGCCACCCGACGGTCTGCTGCTCGAGGTGCGGGGGAGCCTCCATCTGTTCGCGGGCGTGGCGGGGATGCGGCGCGTCGTCACGGACGAATGCCGGCATCTCGGCATGCCGGCCGTGCTGGCATTCGCGCCCACGCCGCTCGCGGCGCTGGCGCTGGCCCGCGCCGGCAGGCCGCATGCGGTTCTCGACCTGAGCGCGCTCGTCGGACAGCTGGCGCCGGTTCCGCTCGCGGCGCTGCGCTGGCCCGAAGAGATCCTCGCGCGTCTCGCGCGCTCCGGGGTGCGTACCATCGGCGCGGCCCTGCGCCTGCCGCGAAGCGGCTTCGCGCGCCGCTTCGGCGCCGCGCAACTCGCCGCGCTCGATGCGCTCACCGGGCGGGCTGCGGATCTGCGCCGGGTGTTTCGCGCGCCGCTGCGGTTCCGCCGCCGCCGCGAGCTCACCCGCGAGCTGGAAGATCATCCGGTGATCCTCGCCACGCTCGCGCCGCTTTTCGCCGATCTCGGCACGTTCCTCAGGACGCGCCAATGCGGCGTGCTCGAGCTCGAGTGCCTGCTGGCACATAGGCATTCGCCGCCGACGCGCTGCCTGATGCGGCTCGCGGCTCCGCAGTCGGATGTACTGCGCCTGACGGAGCTCCTCGGTGAGCGCCTGGAAACAATCGCACTGCCGGAGCCGGTGCGTGGCTGTGAGCTGCGTACCGATGCCCTGGTGCCGTATCGGCCGGATCGTCTGCATCTCTGGCAGCCCGGCGAGCACGGCGGCGGCCTCTCGAGCGAAGCCTCCGGGCTCGTCGAGCGTCTGCGCGCCCGCCTGGGGGAGGAGGCGATCTACGGCCTCACGCTCCTCGAGGGCCACCGGCCGGAGAAGGCCTGGGGCAGGACCGCTCCGCCGGCGATCGCCGCCTGCTCCCGCACGCCACCGGAGAGCGATCCCGGGCGGCAGCGCCGGCCGCTCTGGCTTCTGCCGGCGCCGCAGTCGCTGCCGGCAGAGGAGGGGTTGCCACGGCACCGCGGCCCACTGCGGCTCATCGGTGAGCCGGAGCGGATCGAGACCGGCTGGTGGGACGGCGAGGAGATCGCGCGCGATTACTACACCGCCGCGGATCCGCACGGCGTGCTGCTGTGGGTGTTTCGCGAACGGGAAGCGCCGCACGGCTGGTATCTGCATGGGGTGTTCGGATGAGTGTGGCGCTGCCGCGCTATGCGGAACTGCACTGCATCTCGAACTTCACTTTCCTGCGCGGCGCCTCGCATCCGCACGAGCTGGTGGAGCGGGCGGAGGCGCTCGGCTACTCGGCGCTCGCGCTCACCGACGAGTGCTCGGTGGCCGGAGTAGTGCGCGCGCACATGGCGGCTAGAAACAAGCGCCTGAAGCTCATCATCGGTGCGGAGTTCCGGCTCGAGTGCGGGCTGAAGCTCGCCGTGCTCGCCATCGACCGCGGCGGCTACGGGCGGCTCTGCCGGCTCATCACGCGCGCGCGGCGCGCCGCCGTGAAGGGGCACTACACCCTCACCCGCGCCGCCCTCGAGTCGGCGGCTCCGGAAAACTGCTTCATCCTCTGGCTGCCGGGCCCGCGGAGAGAAGCCGAAGAGGCCCGCTGGCTCGCCGGGCGCTTCCCCGGGAAGCTGCGCATAGCAGTCGAGCTGCTGCGCGACGGGGAAGACGGTGCGCGCCTCGCGCGGCTCACCGCACTCGGCGCCGAGCTCGGTGTCCCGCTGCTCGCCAGCGGGGATGTGCACCTGCACGTGCGCGCCCGCCGCCGCCTGCAGGATGCGCTCACCGCAATCCGCCTCAACGTACCGGTCGCAGAGGCCGGCTGGCAGCTGTACCCGAACGGCGAGCGTTACCTGCGCGAGCGGGAGCGGCTCGCGCGGCTCTATCCGCCGGAGCTCCTCGAGGCGGCGGCGGAGCTCGCCGACGGCTGCCACTTCTCGCTCGATGAGCTGCGCTACGAATACCCGCGCGAGATCGTCCCGCCGGGTGAGGCCCCAGCCGGGTACCTGCGTCGTCTGACCTATGAGGGCGCCGGGCGGCGTTGGCCCGACGGGGTTCCCCAGAGCGAGCGCAACGCCATCGAGCACGAGCTCGCGCTCATCAGCGAGCTCGGCTATGAGCCGTACTTCCTCACCGTCTACGACGTCGTGGCCTTCGCGCGCAGCCGCGGGATCCTGTGTCAGGGGCGGGGCTCGGCCGCCAACTCGCGCGTGTGCTATTGCCTGGGCGTCACCTCGGTGGACCCGCAGCGCGGGGCGGCGCTGCTGTTCGAGCGCTTTATCTCACGCGAGCGCAACGAGCCGCCCGACATCGACATCGACTTCGAGCACGAGCGGCGCGAGGAGGTGCTGCAGTACGTCTATGACAAGTACGGCCGCGAACGTGCGGCGCTCGCCGCGACGGTCATCATGTACCGGCCGCGCAGCGCGCTGCGCGATCTCGGCAAGGTGTTCGGGCTCACGCCGGATGAGAGCGGCCGCCTCGCCGGCGTCATGCAATGGTGGGATGGCACCACCACCATCGCCGAACGGGTGCGGGCCGCCGGACTCGATGTCGACCCAGTCCTGCTCGGGCGCCTGCTGCCGCTCGCCGCCGAGCTCACCGCCTTCCCGGGCTTTCCCCGCCATCTCTCCCAGCACGTCGGCGGCTTCGTGATCGCCCAGGGGCTGCTCGAGGAGCTGGTGCCGGTCGAGAACGCCGCCATGCCCGAGCGCACCGTGGTGCAGTGGGACAAGGACGATCTCAACGATCTCGGGCTCCTCAAGGTGGACCTGCTGGCGCTCGGCATGCTCACCGCGTTGAAGCGCGCGTTTGCGCTGGTGAACGACTTCCGCGGCACGCATCACGCGCTCGGCGAGCTGCCGGCCGAGGATGTGCGCGTCTACGACATGATCTGCCGTGCCGATACCATCGGCGTGTTTCAGATCGAATCGCGCGCGCAGATGGCGATGCTGCCGCGCCTGAAGCCACGCTGCTACTACGACCTCGTCATCGAGGTCGCGATCGTGCGCCCCGGCCCGATTCAGGGCGACATGGTGCATCCCTATCTGCGGCGCCGCTCGGGGGCGGAGCCGGTCGAGTATCCGAGCAAGGAGGTGCGCGCGGTACTGCAACGTACGCTCGGCGTGCCGATCTTCCAGGAACAGGTGATGCAGATCGCGATCGTTGCCGCGGGCTTCTCGCCCGGCGAGGCGGACGCGCTGCGCCGGGCGATGGGCGCCTGGAAGAGAACCGGGGGGCTCGATCCCTTTCGCGAGCGGCTGCTGCAGGGCATGCGCGCCAACGGCTACCCGCAGGAATTCGCGCAGCGCATCTACCAGCAGATGCTGGGCTTCGGCGAGTATGGCTTTCCGGAAGCGCACAGCCTGAGTTTCGCTCTCCTGGTCTACGACTCCGCCTGGCTCAAATGCCACGAGCCGGCGGCTTTTGCCTGCGCGCTGCTCAACAGTCAGCCGATGGGTTTCTATGCGCCCGCGCAGCTGGTGCGTGACGCGCGCGCTCACGGCGTGGAAGTGCGCCCCGTGGATGCCTGCGTCTCGCTGTGGGATTCGACGCTCGAGCGGCGCACCGACGGCGAGCCGGCGCTGCGCCTGGGACTGCATCTGGTGAAGTCGCTGACGCGGGCCGGGGCTGAGCGGCTGATCGCAGCGCGCGCCCAGCGGCCTCTCGACAGCGTGCCGGACCTCGCCGCACGGGCGGGGCTCGATCGCGGCGACCTGGAAGCGCTGGCCGCCGCGGGGGCGTTCGCGGCTCTGAGCGGCAACCGCCATCTGGCGTTCTGGGAGGTGGCCGGCAGCGAGCGACCCCTGCCGCTGGCTGCGGCGGCGGCCCGAGGCACGGACTTCGTCGAAGCGCGGCCGCTGCTCCGAAAGCCCTCCGAGGGTGAGGAGATCCGTGCAGACTATGCCTCGCTCGGACTCACCCTGGGGAGGCATCCGCTCGCGTTGCTGCGCGAGCGGCTGCGCGCCGACTCGCTCCTGAGCGCGAGCGAGCTCGGGCACGCCGCGAACGGCGCCACGGTGCGAACCGTCGGTCTGGTGCTCATGCGCCAGCGCCCCGCCACCGCGAGCGGCGTCACCTTCGTCACGCTCGAGGACGAGAGCGGTCAGGTGAATGTCATCGTGTGGGAGCGCGTAGGCCGCGCGCAGCGCCGCGCACTCATCGAGTCGCGCCTCCTCGAGGTGCACGGCGAGCTGCAGAGCCAGGAGGGGATCACCCACCTGATCGCCCGGCGGCTCATCGACCGCACAGCACTGCTCGGGCAGCTCACGACCCGTTCGCGGGACTTTCATTGAGCCAGCGCGGTGGCGGAGCCGCCGCACCGCTCAGCTGTTGCGGGCCTTGCGCCGGGCCTTGCCGGAACTCTCGCCTTCGTCGCCGATCTCGTAATCCTCGAAGTCGCTGGTGAGCTCGGCGGTGTGCTTTTCCTCGAGCAGCCGCTCGAGTCGTCGCCACGCGGGGTCCCCGGCCTTCTGGCCGCGGCGCTTGGCGAGGTCGAGGTCCTTGATGACCTGATCGAGATCCACGTCACCGTCGCCGCTGACGGGCTCGTCGGCTTCCTCTTCCTCGAATTCGTCCGATTCCGGCTTCTCGCTCATGCGGGACGGCTGTCCGGCAGGAATTGACGGCGCGAACTTAAATCAGATCCCCTTACAACTGCAATGCGGTGAATGCGGATTCTGTGAACCGTGCCCGGAATGGAGTCGCGGAGCGGCCGGCCGGGCCGCGGCGGCGCGGCGCAGGCCTCAATGGATCAGGTTGTTCATCTCGAAGATCGGCAGGAGCATTGCAAAAACGATGCCCATGACGAACAGACCCATCACGACGATCAGCAGCGGGCCGAGCAACCCCACCATGGCGGCGAGCAGCGCGTCGAGCTCGCGTTCCTGGTTGATGGCGGCCCGCTCCAGCATGCTCTCGAGCTCCCCGCTCGACTCGCCGCTCGAGATCAGGTGGATGGTCATCGGCGGAAACAGGCGGCTCACGGCTAGCGAGCGCCCGATCGGCGCGCCCTCGCGCACGCGCGCGGCCGCGTCCGCAACCGCATCCCGCATCGGCAGATTCGTGACCACCTCGCCCGCGATACGCAGCGCCTCGAGCACCGGCACGGCGCTCGCCGACAGGATGCTGAACGTGCGCGTGAAGCGGGCGGTGTTGAAGCCCCGGGCCAGCTTGCCGACGACCGGCACGGTGAGCACGAAGCGCTGCACCCGGCGCTTGGCCGCCGGGTCGCGCTGCCAGCGTCGGAACAGCCACACCGCGGCGGCCAGTGCCACCGCCAGGTACAGCCCGTAGTCGCGCAGGAAGTCGCTGGTGGCGATCAGCATCCGCGTAATCAAGGGTAGCTTGCCCTTGGCGGACTCGAACACGGCTACGACCTTCGGAACCACGAATACCAGCAGCCCCGAGACGATCGCAAAGCACATCACCGTGAGCACGATGGGGTAGAGCAGCGCGGTCAGCACCTTCTGGCGGATCTGCTCGCGGCTCTCGGTGTAGTCGGCGAGCCGCTCGAGCACGTTATCGAGATGACCGGACTGCTCGCCGGCGGCGACCGTGGCGCGGTAGATCTCGGGGAACACCCGCGGGAACTCGGCAAAGCCGTCGGCGAGCGTGCGGCCCTCCATGACGCGGGTGCGTACGCCGAGGATGATGCTCTGGACCCGCGGCTTCTCGGTCTGCTGCGACACCGCCAGCAGCGACTCCTCGAGCGGCAGCCCGGCACGTACCAGCGTGGCGAGCTGCCGGGTGACCAGGGCGAGGTCGGTAGGCGAGACGCGCCGCACCAGGCTGAAGGAGCGCTGCGCGTGCGCCTCCTTCTGCGCCACCTCGGCCACCGTGACCGGCAGCAGCTGCTGCTCGCGCAGCAGCTGGCGGATGTGCCGCGGCGTGTCGCCCTCGAGGATGCCCTTGCGCTCTTTGCCGGCCGCATCGAGCGCGGTGTATTCGAACGCGCCCATACTATTTTATTGGCCGCAAGGCGCCTGCGACGCTTGCGGCGGAAGACGCCTCGACTTCGTTTGACCCCGGGGCGCAGGGCGTGACCTTCGCCCCTCCGGGGCAAGCCGCGAGCGTCGCAGTGGAGTCAATCCTCACGCGTGACTCGCAGGATCTCCTCGAGGGTCGTGTCCCCGCGCAGCACGCGGTTGCGCCCGTCGTCGCGGATGGACGGGGTGCTGAGGCGGGCGTGCCGCTCGATCTCGTGCTCGGATACTCCGTCGTGGATCATGTCGCGCATCGCCTCGTCGACCACGATGAGCTCGTAGATGCCGGTGCGGCCGCGATAGCCGCCCGCGGAGTCGCGCCCCGGCCGATAGAGGGTCGGCGAGGGGTCTGCGGGCGCGAGGTTCAGCAAGCGCCGCTCGCGCTCACCGGCCTTGAAGGCCTGCTTGGTGTCGGGATTGAGCACCCGCACCAGACGCTGGGCCAGCACGCCGATCAGGCTCGAAGACAAGAGGAACGGCTCGATGCCCATGTCGCGCAGGCGCGTGATGGCGCCGGCCGCCGTATTGGTGTGGAGCGTGGAGAGCACCAGATGACCCGTGAGACTCGCCTGCACCGCGATCTGCGCGGTCTCGAGGTCGCGTATCTCGCCGATCAGCACCACGTCGGGGTCCTGGCGGAGGATCGCGCGCAGGCCGCGCGCGAAGGTCATCTCGACCTTGGTGTTGACCTGGGTCTGGCCGATGCCGTCGATGTAGTACTCGATCGGATCCTCGACGGTCATGATGTTCTGGGTGTTGTCGTTGAGGCGCTCGAGGGCCGCATAGAGGGTGGTCGTCTTACCCGAGCCGGTCGGTCCGGTGACCAGGAGGATCCCGTGGGGCTTGTGGATCAGCTCGTCCATCGCCGCCTGGGTCTTCGGGTCCATGCCGAGCGATCCCAGGTCGAGCTTGCCGGCCTGCTTGTCGAGCAGGCGCAGTACCACCCGCTCGCCGTGGCCGGCGGGGATGGTCGAGACGCGCACGTCGACCGCGCGGCCGGCGACCCGCAGGCCGATGCGGCCATCCTGCGGCAGGCGCTTCTCGGCGATGTCGAGTTTCGACATGACCTTGATGCGCGACACGACCGGCGCCGCCACCGCGCGCTTCAGCTGCAGCACCTCGCGCAGTACGCCGTCGACGCGGAAGCGGATCACCAGACGGTTCTCGAACGGCTCGATGTGAATGTCGGAGGCGTTCTCCTTGACCGCCTGGGTGAACACCGCATTGATCAGACGGATGATCGGCGCGTCGTCCTCGCTGTCGAGGAGGTCGGCCTGCTCGGGCAGCTCCTGGGCAAGATGCTCGAGATCGGTGTTCTCGTCGAGACTTTCCGCCGCCTGCATGGCATCCGAGCCCGCCTCGTACGCGCGCCGCAGCAGCAGGTCGAATTCCTCCTCCGGCACGCGCTCGAGCGTCACGGGCCGGCGCAGATAGCGGCGCACCTCGGCGAGGGCGAGCGGCGAGGGGTGCTCGCGGCAGACGCAGTCCGCTACCCCGTCGACGATGCCCCGCACCAGCACCCCGTGGCGCTTGGCGAAGGCGAAGGACAGCCGCCGTTCGTCGGCCTCGCCGGGGGTCACTGCGTTCATGGAGCGATGGCGCTCATTGCTTCGGCGGCGGCTGATCGGCCGGCGATGCGGCCGGGGTATCCGGCGCCGCAGTGCCCGGCGCGACCGGCCCACCGGCGGGCGGCGCGGTGTGCGGCGCCGCGGTCGGCGCCGGATTCGCGGACCCCCCGGGCGGCAGCGGCGGCAGTGCCCCGTGGCTCACACCGGGCAACAGCGGCACCGCCTCGTGGTATCCCATCTGGTTGCTCTCCTTGCCCTGCTCGATCATGTAGTTGTACTTGAGGTCCGTCTCGTAGGCCGACTGTGCCATCTCCCGCATGATCTTTGGCCGGATGAAGATCATCAGGTTGTTCTTGGTCGAGGACTCGTTACGGGTCTTGAACAGATAGCCGATGATCGGAATGTTGCCGAGGAACGGCACGCGGTTCTCACCCTTGACCCTGTCGTCCTCGATCAGACCGCCGAGCACGACGATGCCGCCGTCGTCGATCATCACCGTGGTGCTGACGGTGCGCTTGTTGGTGACGAGATCGACGGCGCCGGCGGGCTTCTGCCCGAGGCTCGAGCTCTCGATCGCGATCTTGAGCAGCACCGCGCTGCCCTCCGGTGAGATGGTCGGCGTGATCTTGAGGATCGTGCCGACCTCCTCGCGCTGGATGGTCTGAAACGGATTGACCGCCCCGCCGACCACCGCGGTGTTGTTGGCGGTGTACTGGCCGGTGATGAACGGCACCTCCTGCGCGACCTTGAGCTCCGCCTCCTGGTTGTCCATGGTGACTGCGGAGGGTGTCGCGATCAGGTTGCTGTTGGTGTCGGAGCGGATGGCGCGCAGCACGGCGGCGAAGTTGGCGCCGCTGCCGCCGATGCGTCCGATGCCGAGCGTCGTGCCCTGCAGCAGCGTCGTGGTGACGCTGCCGGGGTTCTGGGCCGCGGTCGCGAGGTCGACGATGCTGGTGCCGCCGACCGGGCTGACGAAGGCGCCGGCTGGCACGTTGTTGTTGCCCGAGCCGAGCACCGCCCAGTTGACGCCGAGCTCGGCGTCCTTGTCGAAGTTGATGTCGGCGATGATCGCCTCGACCAGCACCTGCGGGCGGCGGATGTCGAGCTTGTCGATGATCTCCATGACCGCGTGCATGATCTTCGGCGGCGCGGTGATGACGAGCGCGTTGTTGGTCGGATCCGCCCACACCATCGCGTTCTTCTCCGCCTGCGCCTGCGGGTTGGCGGCCGCGCCCGCGCCGGGGGGGCCGGCGGCCTGGGCGATGCCGGTGATCTGCTCCTTGAGCTTCGGGGCGAGCTTCTCCGCGTTGGCATAGTGCAGGTAGCGCACCCGCGTATCGCCGCCGCCCCCGAGCGGCGTGTCGAGATGCGCGATGAGCGCGCGGATGCGCAGCCGCTGCGCCTCCTGGCCGCTGATCAGCACGCTGTTGGAACGCTCGTCCGCGACCACCTTCACCGAGCTGCCCTCGGCGGCGGATCCCTGGTAGAGGGAATTGACCACGCGCACGATCTCGGCCGCCGAGGCGTTGGTGAGCGGCACGATCTCGGGGTCCTGATTCCCGACCTGGTCGATGCGGCGGATGATGCGGATCATCCGGTTGACGTTGCTCGCGTGGTCGGTGATCACCAGGATGTTGCCGGCCGGGTAGGCGACCAGCGAGCCGTACTGCGGCACCATCGGCCGCAGGATAGGCACGAGCTGCGCGGCGCTGACGTTCCTGACATCGAGCACCTGCGTCACGATCTCGTCCGAGGTCGAGCTCACGCGGTCTGGCAGATCGATCGACGGACTCGTCTTCGCGTTGGTGTCCGGCATGATCTTCACGATGTTGCCCTGCGGCACCGCAATGAAACCGTACACCTGCAGGATCGAGAGGAACGCCTCGTAAAACGCCGCCGGCGACATGGCGGTCGAAGACAGCATCGTCACCTGGGCGCGCACCCGCGGGTCGATGATGAAGTTCTTGCCGGTGGCGGCTGCGACCGCCTCGGCGACCTGCGTAATGTCGGCGTCCTTGAAGTTGGGGGTGATGCGTTGCACCTGCTGGGCTGAGGCGAGCGAGCCGGCCAGCACGAGCGCGAGCGCGCAGAGAGCAGGAGTACGCAGGCTCATCACGGTGATTTCCCCCAAAAAAAGCGCGGCCCCGCTACTGGGGCGAAGTGCCTTCCGGCGTGCCCGGCTGATCCGGCGGCGGCGGGTTGGCGGGGCCCGCGGCGGCCCCAAGCTGCGGCAGGTTGGCGGGGGCGGCAACGGCGCTGCCCGGCGGCGACTCCGCGGGTACTCCCGACGGGGTGGCAGGGCTCGGCAGGGGCACGAGGCCCGGCGCGAACCCGCCGGGGGGACCCTGTATGCCGCGCTCGGCGCCGAATCCCCCCGCCGGCACGCCGGTCGCGGCTTCGGCTTCCTGTGCCACCTGGGCGATGTTCAGCGTGAGATCCTGCTGCTGGTTGTTGCGGATCACGGTGACCCGGGCCTCGGATGAGGTCGAGAGCGTATTGAGGATTGCCTGGCCACGGTCCTGGTCATCGAGCGGGGTACCGTTGATCGCGATCACCTCGTCCCCGGGACGCAGCCCCAGGCGCGCGAACGCGAGGCGATTGCGCCCCGGGTAGACCCGGAATCCCTTCACTTTGTCGCCGTCCATCACCGCCTGCGGCCGCAGGAGGTCGGCGATCAATCCAGGCTGCTCGGTCAGGGCCTTGCGCATGCGCTCGACCACCGGGGCCTGGGTGGGGAGGGACGCGGCCGAGGGCGCGGGGGCCGCTCCGCCCGCCTGATGCGGCAGCACCAGCGACTCGAGCTGACCGTTGCGATCGATGATTACGCGGTCGCTGTAAACCGAGTGCAGCCGTGCGCCTCCGGGGACGGTGTCGCCCACGGCATGCACCTTGGCGGTTTGAGCAGTGGGCCCGATGATTGCCAGCCCGCTTTGTGGATCGTTGCCGGCGATGATTCCGGTCAGCACGAGCGGCATGCTCGACTGCGGCGCGTTCACATCGTCCTGCTTGGGGAGCGGCGCCGAGCCGAACAGGTGTGCGTTGGTGACGGCCGCGACGTCGAGGAAGCGCGCCGGGGGCGGGAGCGGAGCTGATGCGGCCGCTTGGGGGGTGGCGCCCGCGCCGGCGAGATCGGTGACGATGAGGGCGGCCTGCACGCCGAGGGCGAGCGCCAAAGCCCAGGTGGCAACGCGCGGCCCCTCAGCCTGCAGCAGCCCCCGCCAGCGATCGCGCGCCGGCAAACCCTCAAGCCAGGAAGCTGCGTTCATGGGCCCAAAGACGTGAGCATAACGGAGTTCAACCCGACCCCTTGCCTAGGTGGCGGAATATCTGCCGCGCAGCGCACGGCACGGTCCCCCAGGCAATCATACGGGGCTGCCGCTCGCGCTCTCAAGCGATTGTTTCTCTTGGAGTAAGCACTCGACATTGTGCTGCTCTTGTGTTGCCGTTTCGCGACCCCTATAAAGAACGCCATGCCTGAGCAGCATCCGGTTCGTCCCGACTCCGGCATCGCCGTCGAGGAGGCGCAACCGGAGGTCAAGCAACCCCCGCTGTACCGGGTCGTGCTGCTCAACGACGACTACACGCCCATGGAGTTTGTGGTCGATGTGCTGGAAAAGTTCTTCGGCCTGAACCGCCCGACCGCAACCCGCATCATGCTGGAGGTCCATACCAAGGGTAAGGGCGTCTGCGGGGTCTTCACATATGAGATCGCCGAAACTAAGGTGGCGCAGGTGACGACCTACGCCCGGGACCACCAGCATCCGCTGATGTGTACCCTGGAAGAGGCCTGAGGCGGGCGGCGGATCGAGGGATTGCAGCGTCTGTAACGGAACACTGAGAGGCTCGAGCGAAGTGCTGTCGAACGAATTGGAATACTGCCTGAACGACGCCTTTCACCAGGCACGCGAGGCACGTCACGAGTACCTGACGGTCGAGCACCTGCTGCTGGCGATACTCGATACTCCCAAGGTGCGCGAGGTGCTGCGCGCCTGCGGCGTCGATTTCGCCAAGCTGCGCCAGGAGCTCAAGGAGCACATCGATCAGTCGACGCCGCGCCTCGAGGACGGCGAGGAGCGCGAGGTGCAGCCGACGCTCGGTTTCCAGCGGGTGCTGCAGCGCGCGCTGTTTCACGTGCAGTCGAGCGGCAAGAAGGAGGTCGGGGTGACCAATGTGATGGTCGCCATCTTCAGCGAGAAACAGAGCCACGCGGTGTTCCTGCTCAACCGCATGCACGTCACCCGGCTCGACGTCGTAAACTACCTCTCGCACGGCCTCTCGAAGATCGCCGAGGAAAAGACCGACAAGGAAGACGGGCAGGCGGACGCCGAGCGCGACGGCGAGGGCGGCAGCGCGCTCGAGAAATACACCACCAATCTCAACCGCCTGGCGCAGGACGGGCGCATCGATCCTCTCATCGGCCGCAAGCTCGAGGTGGAGCGCACCATCGAGATTCTGTGCCGGCGCCGCAAGAACAACCCGCTGTACGTCGGCGAGGCCGGGGTCGGCAAGACCGCCATCGCCGAGGGGCTGGCGCGCCTCATCGTCGAAGGCAAGGTTCCGGAGGTGCTCGCCGACTGCACCATCTTCGCGCTCGACATGGGCGCGCTCATTGCCGGCACCAAGTACCGCGGGGACTTCGAGAAGCGCCTGAAGGGCGTGATCACCGAGCTGAAGAAGCTCCCCGGGGCGGTGCTGTTCATCGACGAGATCCACACCGTGATCGGTGCCGGTGCCGCCTCCGGCGGTGTGATGGACGCCTCCAACCTCATCAAGCCGGTGCTGTCGAACGGCGAGATCCGCTGCATCGGCTCGACCACCTACAGCGAGTACCGCGGGATCTTCGAGAAGGACCATGCGCTCGCGCGGCGCTTCCAGAAGATCGACGTGGTCGAGCCCTCGGTGGCCGAGACCATCGACATCCTGTTCGGCCTCAAGCCGCGTTTCGAGGAGCATCACGGCATTACCTACGCGGATGCGGCACTGCGCGCCGCCGCCGAGCTCGCGGCACGGCACATCAACGAGCGGCACCTGCCTGACAAGGCCATCGACGTGGTCGATGAGGCCGGCGCGCGCGCACGGCTCAAGCCGGTCGCCGAGCGCGAGCCGGTGGTCGAGGTGCGTCACATCGAGGATGTGGTGGCGCGCATGGCGCGCATTCCGGCGAAGAGCGTCTCGATCTCCGACAAGGAGATCCTGAGGAACCTCGAGCGCAATCTGAAGCTGGTGATCTTCGGACAGGACAAGGCGATCGAGGCTCTCGGCGCCGCCATCAAGATGGCGCGCTCGGGCCTCGGCGAGACGCGCAAGCCCGTGGGCAGCTTCCTGTTCGCCGGGCCCACCGGCGTCGGCAAGACCGAGGTGACGCGCCAGCTCGCCATCGCCATGGGCGTGGAGTTCCTGCGCTTCGACATGTCCGAATACATGGAGCGCCATACCGTCTCGCGCCTGATCGGCGCGCCTCCGGGCTACGTCGGCTTCGACCAGGGGGGGCTGCTCACCGAGGCGATCGCGAAGCATCCGCACTGCGTGTTGCTGCTCGATGAGGTCGAGAAGGCGCATCCGGACGTCTTCAACCTGCTGCTGCAGGTCATGGATCACGGCACGCTCACCGACAACAACGGCCGCAAGGCCGACTTCCGCCACGTCATCATCGTGATGACGACCAACGCCGGCGCGCTCGAGATGGCGCGTCCCTCCATCGGCTTCACACACGCCGACAACGCGAGCGACGGCCTGGAGGCGATCCGGCGCATCTTCAGCCCGGAGTTCCGCAACCGGCTCGATGCCGTCATCCAGTTCGCCGCGCTCGACCCAGTCACCATCGAGCGAGTGGTCGACAAGCTGATCCTCGAGGTGGAGGCGCAGCTCGAGCAGAAGGGTGTCACGATCTCGCTCGACGACGCGGCGCGGCGCTGGGTGGCCAGTAAGGGCTACGACCCGAAGATGGGAGCCCGTCCCATGGCGCGCACCATCCAGGAGCACATCAAGCGGCCGCTGGCCGAGGAGCTGCTGTTCGGGCGGCTCGTGGGCGGCGGGCACGTACGCGTGTCGGTGAACGACGACGGCACCGAGCTGCTGCTCCACTGCGAGCCGGCGCAGCTACCGGCAGTAACCGTCTAGAACCGGAGTGATGTCCGCCAGAATCGCCGCAGGCGATTCTGGCCATTTGAATCAGCGGCCGCGGTAGATGATACGGCCCTTGGTCAGATCGTAGGGGGTCATCTCGACGGTGACCGCGTCGCCGGTGAGGATGCGGATGTAGTTTTTGCGCATCTTGCCCGAGATGTGCGCGGTCACGACGTGGCCGTTCTTCAGCTTCACCCGAAACGTCGTGTTGGGCAGGGTCTCGACGACCTCGCCTTCCATCTGGATCGCATCTTCTTTGGACACAAGTGCCCTTAACGACTTCGGGGGCGCGAATTGGAGCACAAAGGCCGCCGCAAAGGCAATTTGCGCGCGCTGCGCACTCCTCAGACGAACGGCGCCGGGGTCTGCGAGACCTGCTCGCGCAGCAGGCGCTGAAATGCGGCGCGGGGAATCGTGCGGGCGCCGAGACTGCCCAGGTGGCGCGAGTAGAGCTGACAGTCGATCACGACGATGCTGTTGCGCAGGCACAGCGCCACCAGGTGGGCGAGGGCCACCTTGGAGGCGTCGCGGGCGGCGCTGAACATCGACTCGCCGAAGAACACGCCCCCGAGGCGCACGCCATAGAGCCCCCCGGCGAGTGTGCCGTCGCGCCACGCTTCGATGCTGTGCGCGACGCCTAAGCGATGCAACTCCAGGTACGCGGCGCGCATGTCGGAGGTGATCCAGGTGCCGGGGCTCGCGCTGCGGGGCGCGGCGCAGCCGTCGATCACCGCCGCGAAGTCGCGGTCGATCGAGGCGCTGAACCCGGCGTTGCGCAGCGTCTTGGCGAGGCTGCGGGTGCGGTGAAACTCCTCCGGGAACAACACCGCGCGTGGATCGGGCGACCACCACAGGACCGGTTGGCCGGGCGAGTACCAGGGAAAGATGCCGCGCCGGTACGCGGCGAGCAGCCGCGCCGGCGACAGATCACCGCCCGCGGCGAGCAGGCCCGGGGGATCCTCGAGTGCCTGCTCGGGCGGCGGGAACCATTCGGGCGCATCGTGCGCCGAGAGCCAGGTGACGGTCTTCATGGCGCCGTCAGCGCGCGGCATGCCGCCCGCGATAAGGAACGTGCTGCTGCACCTCGAGCGCGTAGCTCTCGACCGCCGCCGCCTCCCGCTCGAGGTAGGCGGCGAGGGCGCTGCGGAACTGGCGGTCGGCGATGAAATGCGCCGACCAGGTGAGCTGCGGCTCGAAACCGCGGCTCACCTTGTGCTCGCCCTGGGTTCCGGGCTCGAAGCGCGGGATGCCGCGCTCGATGCAGAACTCGATCCCCTGGTGGTAGCAGGCCTCGAAGTGCAGGCTGTGGTAGTCGGCGGCGGCGCCCCAGTAGCGGCCGTAGAGCGCTTCGGCGCACCAGAAGAAGATCGCCACCGCGACTACCGTGCGTCCCTGTACGGCGAGCTTCACCATGAGCGAGCCCGGCAGCCGCTGCGCGATCTCGGTGAAGAACTCCGGAGTCAGATAAGGCTCGTGTCCATGGCGTAAGAAGGTGTCGCGGTGCAGGGCGTAGATGCGCTCGATCAGCGCTGGATCGAGCTCGCCGCCAAAGCGCGTCTCGAACCGCACCCCGCTCTCGGCGACCCGCCGGCGCTCGCGCCGCGCCTTCTTGCGCTTCTCGGCGGTGAATGACTCGAGGTAGTCCTCGAAGCTGGCGTAGCCGCGGTTGCTCCAGTGGAACTGGCAGTCGCGTCGCAGCAGCCAGCCTTGGGCGGAGCAAGCCGCGCGCGCGGGCTCGTCGAGAAACAGCGCGTGCACGCCCGAGCGACCGTGCGCGGTGCAGTCCTGCTCGAGTGCGCCGAGCAGTCGTGCAGCCCAGCTCGCCCGATCGAGCCCCGGCCGCACCAGTAGCCGCGGCCCGGTCGCAGGAGTGAACGGGGTCGCGAGCGTGAGCTTCGGGTAATAGCGGCGTCCGAGGCGCTCATAGGCCTGCGCCCAGGCGAAGTCGAACACGAACTCGCCGTAGGAATGGCTCTTGACGAAGGTCGCGGCCGCCGCGGCCAGGCCCGAGCCGTCGCGCAACGCCAGGTAGCGCGGCTCCCAGCCGGTGCCAGGGCCGACGCAACCGGTGTGCTCGAGCGCGGCCAGCAGCTCGTGGCGCGCGAACGGGTTTGCGCCGTTCGTGAGCGCGTTCCACTCGCGCGCCTCGAGTTGATCGATGCTCGAGTGGAACTCGATCCGGTCGGCGGGCATGGGCGCGGGCATGGCTCCTCAGGAGCGGCCGCGGGCGTCGAGCGTCTCGAGGTAGCGGTCGGCGTCGAGCGCGGCCATGCAGCCCGAGCCCGCCGAGGTGACCGCCTGACGGTAGACGTGATCGGCGACATCGCCCGCCGCGAACACTCCCGGAACGCTGGTGGCGGTCGCATCGCCGTCGAGGCCACTCTTGACGCTGAGGTAGCCGCCGCGCATGGCAAGCTGTCCGTCGAAGAGGGCGGTGTTGGGTGTGTGGCCGATGGCGACGAACAGCCCGCTGACCTGAAGCGTCTGCAGCGCGCCGGCCGGCAGCGCGCGCAGGCGCACGCCGTTCACGCCCTGCTCGTTGCCGAGCACTTCATCCACCGTGTGGTTCCAGACCACCGACATCTTGCCGGCCTCAACCTCGCGGAACAGCCGGTCCTGCAGAATTTTCTCGGCGCGCAGCTTGTCGCGCCGGTGTACCAGCGTCACGTGCCGGGCGATGTGCGCGAGGTACAGCGCCTCCTCGACCGCGGTGTTGCCGCCGCCGACCACGGCGACGCGCTGATCGCGGAAGAAGAAGCCGTCGCAGGTGGCGCAGGCCGACACCCCGCGGCCGCGGAACTGCTCCTCCGACGGGAGACCGAGGTAGCGGGCGCTGGCGCCGGTGGCGATGATGAGCGCATCGCAGGTGTAGCGGGCAGCCTCGCCGGTGAGGGACAGCGGCCGTGCCGACAGATCGACCGATACCAGGTGGTCGTTCACGATCTCGGTGGCGAAGCGCTCGGCGTGCCGCCGCATGCGCTCCATGAGAGCCGGACCCTGCAGGCCTTCGACGTCCCCCGGCCAGTTGTCGACGTCGGTCGTGGTCATGAGCTGTCCGCCCGGCGCCATCCCGGTGATCAGGAGCGGTGCGCGGTTGGCGCGCGCGGCATACACCGCGGCGCTGTAGCCGGCAGGCCCTGATCCCAGGATTATCAAGCGGCTGTGCTTGGTTTTCGGCGCGGTCATCTGTGCCATCGGTGCATGGTACCAAGCCCTATAATGCGGGCCGTCTATCTTAAGATGGGGCGGTGAGAATTGGCTGAGACCCAGGTCCAGGCGCGCAACGGCTCCCGCCTGACCGCGGCGGTGTCCCGGGCGCTGCGCGAGAGCGCCGTGATCGCGCTCGGCATCGTCGCGCTCACGCTGTTCATGGCCCTGGTGAGCTACAGCCCCGACGATCCCGGCTTCTCCTATACCGGCAGCGCAGCCCCGATCCACAACCGAATCGGCGTCGCGGGGGCGTGGCTCGCCGACGTGCTGTTCTTCCTGTTCGGGTGGCCGGCGTTCCTGCTGCCGGTGGTGCTGGCGCTCGCGGCCTGGGGACTGCAGCGCCGCGTGCAGGGCGTGAGCGTTTCGCGCATGAATACCGCAGTACGCGCCGCCGGTTTCCTGCTGCTGCTCGCGGCGAGCTGCGGACTCACGACCCTCCACTGGCAGGCCGGCGTGCTGCGGCAGACCGCGGGCGGCGTGGTCGGCGGACTGGTCGGGCGCGGCCTGGCCGCGTGGCTGGATTTTCTCGGGGCGACGCTGCTGCTGCTCGCCGCCTGGATGGCGGGAGTGTCGGTGGCCTTCCACGTGTCATGGCTGCAGGTCATGGATCGCCTCGGGGCGCTCACCTGGGCCACGATCGGCTGGGTGCGGGCGCGCTGGCTCTCGCGCCGGGACGTGGCCGAGGGGCGCGAGCGGCGCCAGGCACGCAAGGAGGCGGTGGAGAGCGAGCAGAAGAAGTCGGCCACGCGCGCCCCGCCGCGCATCGAGCCGCCGCTGCCGGTGGTCGAGAAGAGCGCCCGCGTCGAGCGCGAGCGGCAGGTGCCGTTGTTCGACCCCCCGAAGGCGAACGAGCTGCCGCCGCTGAAGCTCCTCGACGATCCTCCGGCGCGCGAGCCGCTCTATTCGGCGGAGGCGCTCGAGGCGCTGTCGCGTCTGGTGGAGATGAAGCTCAAGGACTTCGGCATCGACGCCGAGGTGGTGGCCGTGCAGCCGGGGCCGGTCGTGACGCGCTTCGAGCTGCGGCCGGCGCCGGGGGTCAAGGCGAGCCAGATTACGGCGCTCGCCAAGGATCTGGCACGGGCGCTCTCGGTGCTGTCGGTGCGCGTCGTGGAAGTGATTCCCGGCAAGAGCGTCATGGGACTCGAGATCGCCAACGAGAAGCGCGAGATCGTCACGCTCGGGGAGATCATCCGCTCGCGGGCCTACGACGAGATGCATTCGCCGCTGTCGCTCGCGCTCGGCAAGGACATCGGCGGCCAGCCGGTGGTCGCGGATCTGACGCGCATGCCGCACCTGCTGATCGCCGGCACGACCGGTTCCGGCAAGTCGGTGGCGCTCAATGCGATGGTGCTGTCGCTGCTCTACAAGTCGACCGCCGAGCACGTGCGGCTGATCATGATCGATCCGAAGATGCTCGAGCTCTCGGTCTACGAGGGGATTCCGCACCTGCTGGCGCCGGTGGTCACCGACATGAAGCAGGCCTCGAACGCGCTGCGCTGGTGCGTCGCGGAGATGGACCGGCGGCACCAGCTGATGGCGGCGCTCGGCGTGCGCAACATCGCCGGCTTCAACCGCCGCGTCAAGGAGGCGATCGACTCCGGCAAGTCGATTCGCGATCCGGTGATGATGCTGCGCGCCGCCAACGATCCCACCATCGACCAGACGCAGATCCTCGATCTCACGCCGCTGCCGTTCATCGTGGTCATCGTCGACGAGTTCGCCGACCTCATGATGATCGTCGGCAAGAAGGTCGAGGAGCTGATCACGCGCCTGGCGCAGAAGGCGCGCGCCTCGGGGATTCACCTGGTGCTCGCGACGCAGCGGCCGTCGGTGGACGTGATCACCGGGCTCATCAAGGCGAACATACCCTGCCGCATCGCCTTCCAGGTCTCGGCGCGCGTCGACTCGCGCACCATCCTCGATCAGATGGGTGCGGAGACGCTGCTCGGACACGGCGACATGCTGTACCTGCCGCCGGGCACCTCGATGCCGACGCGCGTGCACGGGGCGTTCGTGTCGGATCAGGAAGTGCACCGGGTGGTGGACGCGCTGAAGTCGCCCCTGCCACCGAACTACATCGACGAGGTGTTGTCGGGGCCGCGCGGACCGATCCCCGGCATCTCGGGGGAGGAGGAAGCGGACGGCGGTGGCGGCGGCGGTGATGCCGAGCAGGATCCGCTCTATGACGAGGCGGTGCGTATCGTGACCACCGAGCGCAAGCCGTCGATCTCCTACGTGCAGCGGCGGCTCAAGATCGGCTACAACCGCGCGGCGCGGCTGCTCGAGGCGATGGAGCTCGCCGGGCTGGTCGGCCCGCTGCAGGCCAACGGCGCCCGCGACGTGCTCGCGCCGGCACCGCCGGAGGACTGACCGTGTATAGAAGAATATCCGCGAGCGTGACGCTCGCGCTGCTGGCGGCGGCCGCCGCCGCGGCGCCGCCCGCGGCCGCTCCGGCGCCGATCGCAACCCCGGCGGCGGCAGCGCAGCCGACGCAGCTCGATGCCTATCTCGACAACCTGAGGACGCTGCGCGCGAGCTTCGTGCAGACCCTCGCCGACGGCCAGGGACGCGAGATCGATCGCTCCACCGGCAGCATCATCGTGCAGCGCCCGGGCAGGTTCAGCTGGGAGATCCACCCGCAGAGCGCCGCCCCGGATACCGCCGCGCACAGCGCCGGCCAGCTCATGGTGTGCGACGGACGGAATCTCTGGTTCTACGACCGCGACCTGGCGCAGGTAACCGTGAAGCCGGTCGATGCGGCGCTGTCGGCGACGCCGGCCATGCTGCTGGCGGGCGCGGTCGACGTGCGCAAGAGCTTCACGATCTCCCCGGCCGGGGAGCGGCTCGGGCTCGACTGGGTACTGGTCGAGCCGAACGGCGCCGCGGCGGACTTTCGCGCCGCGCTGTTCGGCTTCGATCATGGCGAGCTCAAGCGCATGATCCTCGAGGACAAGCTCGACCAGACCGCGACGGTGATATTCGACCGGATCGAGCGCAACACTCCGGTGCGCGTCGCCGAGGTGAGCTTTACCCCGCCGCCAGGCGCCGACGTGATCGGCACGCCGCGCAAATGAGCGCCGCCGTGGCCGAGTTCCGGCCGCTCGCCGATCGCATGCGGCCGCGCACGCTCGATGAGTTCATCGGGCAGCAACACGTGCTCGCGCCGGGCAAGCCGCTGCGCGAGAGCATCGGCTCAGGTCACCTGCATTCCCTCATCCTGTGGGGCCCGCCGGGGACCGGCAAGACGACGCTGGCGCGCCTCATCGCGCGCACCGCCGACGCGCAATTCATTCCGCTGTCGGCCGTGATGGCCGGAGTCAAGGACATCCGCGCGGCGGTCGAGAGCGCACGTAGCGCGCGCGCCGCCGATGGCCGTCCGACGCTGCTGTTCCTCGACGAGGTGCATCGCTTCAACAAGGCTCAGCAGGACACCTTCCTGCCCTACCTCGAGGACGGCACGCTGACCTTCGTCGGTGCGACCACCGAGAACCCCTCGTTCGAGGTGATCAGCGCGCTGCTGTCGCGCGCGCGGATCTACGTGCTGAAGGCGCTGACGCCCGAGGATCTGCGTGCCGTGCTGCGCGCCGCGCTCACCGACGAGGAGCGCGGACTCGGCCGCGAGCAGCTCGCGGCGGAGCCGGAGGCGCTCGAGCTGATTGCGCAGGCGGCCGACGGGGATGCGCGGCGGGCGCTCAACATGCTCGAGCTCGCGGCCGGCCTGGCGCAGGCCGGCGCTACCCCCCACACGCTGGATGCGGCGCTGGCGCGCGAGGTGGCCGGCGGGGGGCATCGCCGCTTCGACAAGGGCGGAGACCAGTTCTACGAGCAGATCTCGGCGCTGCACAAGGCGGCACGCGGCTCAGACCCCGATGCGGCCCTCTACTGGCTGTGCCGCATGCTCGATGGCGGCTGCGACCCGCGCTACATCGCGCGGCGGGTGGTTCGCATGGCGAGCGAGGAGCTGGGGCTCGCCGATCCGCGCGCGCTCGCGCTCACCCTCGATGCCTGGGAGGCCTACGAGCGGCTCGGCTCCCCGGAGGGCGAGCTGGCGCTCGCCACTGCGGTCGTGTACCTGGCATGCGCGCCGAAGAGCAACGCGGTGTACGTGGCGATGAGCGAGGCCATGGCGGACGTGGCCGAGTTCGGCACGCTGGAGGTGCCCCTGAAGCTGCGCAACGCGCCGACGCGGCTGATGAAGGAGCTCGGCTACGGGCGCGACTACCGCTATGCGCACGATGAGCCGGGCGCCTTCGCCAGCGGCGAGCGCTATCTGCCGGACGGCCTGCCGGATCGGCGATACTATCGCCCGGTGCCGCGCGGACTCGAGCTCAAGATCGCCGAGGCGCTCGCTCGCCTGCGCAGCCGGCCAGCCGCATCGAAAGGCAACGAGTGATCGATCCGAAGCTACTGCGCAACGAGCCGGAGGAAGTCGCCCGCAACCTCGCGCGCCGCGGCTACCGGCTGGACGTCGAGGCGCTGAAGGCGCTGGAGGACAAGCGCAAGCCCTGGGCTGTCGAGGTCGATCGGCTGCGCGCCGAGCGCAACGCCAACGCCAAGGCGGTCGGCATGGCCAAGGGGCGCGGCGAGGACGCCGCGGCGCTGATCGCCCGCGGCGAGGCGCTCACCGGCGAGCTCGCCGCCGCGGAGAGCCAGCTCACCGCCGTGCAGTTGGAGCTCGAGCAGTGGCAGCTGGGCCTCCCGAACCTGCTGCACTCCTCGGTCCCCGACGGCAGCGATGAGCGCGCCAATGCCGAAGTGCGCCGTTGGGGCGAGCCGCGCCGTCTGGACTTCAAGGCGCGCGACCATGTGGAGATCGGAGAGCGTCTCGGCGGCCTCGACTTCGAGGCGGCGGCCCGCATCTCCGGAGCGCGCTTCGTGGTGATGCGCGGTGCGGTCGCACGGCTGCATCGGGCGCTCGCGCAGTTCATGCTCGACCTGCATACGCGCGAGCACGGCTACACCGAGGTGTACGTGCCCTACATGGTGCAGCCCCCGGCACTCGTCGGCACGGGGCAGCTGCCGAAATTCGAGCAGGATCTGTTCGCGGTTCGTGGCGAGCAGGATTTCCACCTCATTCCGACCGCCGAGGTGCCGGTCACCAACCTCGTGCGCGAGCAGATCCTGGCGGCGGAACAGTTGCCGCTCAGGTTCGTCGCGCACACGCCGTGCTTCCGCTCGGAGGCGGGGGCGGCCGGCAAGGACACCCGCGGCATGATCCGCAACCACCAGTTCGACAAGGTCGAGCTGGTGCAGATCGTGCGCCCGGCGGACTCCTACGCGGCGCTCGAGGAGCTCACCGGTCACGCCGAGACCATCCTGCAGCGCCTCGCAATCCCGTACCGCAAAGTCGCGCTGTGCGCGGGCGACACCGGCTTCGGCTCCGCCAAGACCTACGATCTCGAGGCGTGGCTGCCGTCGCAGGAGCGCTATCGGGAGATCTCCTCGTGCAGCAACTTCGAGGCCTTCCAGGCGCGGCGCATGCAGGCACGCTGGCGCAATCCGCTCGACAAGAAGCCGGAAGCGGTGCATACGCTCAACGGCTCCGGGCTCGCGGTGGGGCGCACGCTGGTGGCGCTGCTCGAGAACTACCAGAACGAGGACGGCTCGGTGGACGTGCCGCAGGCGTTGCAGCCGTGGCTCGGCGGGCTCGCGCGGCTCACGCGCTAGACCATCGATAATCGATAGCCGTATGCTGCGCCGCAAATGAAGCGTTTGCCGCGCAAGCGGCCGCCGGGACGCGACCCGCTGTTCAACAGCTCGGTTGGCAAGGCGCTTGCGCTGCTCGAGACCTTCGGCGGCGGGCGGCGGGCGCTCAGTCTGGCCGAGCTCGCCGCGTGCGCAGGCATGACGATGAGCTCGGCGCAGCGCTGCACGCACACCCTGGCGCGGCTCGGCTACCTGCGGCGCGATGCGCGCGCCCGGCGCTGGGCACTCACGCCGCGCACCGTGTCGCTCTCGCATGCTTACCTCACGGGTCACGCGCTCCTCGAGCAGGCGACGCGCCATCTCGTCGCTCTCAGCCAGGCGAGTGGCGAGTCGGTGAGCCTGTCCGAGCCCGACGACACCGACATGGTGTTCGTCGCGCGCTTTCCGAGTCGCAAGCGCTTCCTCATTCATATGCCGGTCGGTCATCGGCTCCCCATGTACTGCACGGCCTCGGGCCGGGCCTATCTGGCGGCATTGCCGCCGCCGGCCATGCGCCGCATCCTGCGACGCTCGCGGCTGCGCGCCCTGACGCCCTACACGCTCACCCGGCCGGGCGAGATCCTGCGGCGTATCCGCGCGGCGCGCACCACCGGCTACGCCTGGTCGAACCAGGAATGCTTCCGCGGCGACCTCACGATCGCGGCAGCGGTGCTCGGCGGCGACGGTCTGCCGGTCGCCGCGGTGAATGTGTCTGCGCCGAGCAGCCGCTGGACGCTCACCGAACTGCGCGCGCAGCTGGCGCCGGTGCTGCTCGAGACGGTGCGCGCCGCCTCGGAGCGCGTCGTGTCGGGAGCGCAGCGCTAGCGCGGCAGCACGCCCGCGGCCGCACACTTGGGGTGCGCCGGGCGCGTGCGACGCACCGCGAACGGGCGCCGCTACCGGAGCCGTTGCCGGCGCGCCGCCGCCGCGCTACCTTGTGAAGCAGCGTGCCGCACCGAGGTGTGGCGATCCAACAACGATTTGTCCTGAGGGGAGGTTCCATGCGGCGCAATCAGCGGTACGTCTCCATGGGCGCGCGTGTGGGCGCGCGGCTGGTAGCGGCGGCTCTGGCTTGCGGCGGCGCCACGGTCTGGGCCGACGAGCAGCAGCCGGCCCAACCCACTGAGCAAGCCGCGTCCCCCGGCGCGCTGCAGGAAGTGGTCGTCACCGCGACGCGCCGCGAGCAGAGCCTCAGCAAGGTGCCGATCAGCGTCAGCGCGCTCACCCAGGAGGGCCTCGACGATCGGGGCATCAAGGACTTCTCCGAGGTCGCCCGCTTCACGCCGGGAGTGAATTTCGACAGCTCCGGCACCAACAACATCTCGATCCGCGGCATCTCCGGCACGGGCGGCGCCGGCACCACCGGCATCTACCTGGACGACACGCCGATCCAGATGCGCGCGCTCGCTTTCAACCCCGACGAGGCGCTGCCGAAGTCCTTCGACATCGCGCGCGTGGAGGTGCTGCGCGGCCCGCAGGGAACCCTGTTCGGGTCCGGCTCCGAGGGCGGTACCGTCCGCTACATCACCACGCAGCCGAGCCTCACTTCTAACAGCATCTACAGCCGCGCGGAGCTCGCCACGACCGAGGGCGGCACTCCGAGCTATGAGGCGGGCTTTGCGGTCGGCGGGCCACTGGTCGAGGGCAGTGTGGGAGTGCGCCTCACCCTCTGGTACCGGCATGATGGCGGCTGGATCGACGACATCAATCCGGTGACGCTGGCGTCCACGGAGCGCAACGCCAACTACGTCGACAACTATCTGGGGCGGCTCGCCTTCCTCTGGGCGCCCAATGCGAACTGGCAGGTCACGCCGGCGATCTACTATCAGGACTCGAAGCGCAACGACATCAACAACTACTGGCCGCTGTACTCGAACCCCTCGAACAATGACTTCGTCAATGCCAATCCGTCGCAGCGCCACGTGCCGGACAAGTTCTACCTCACCTCGCTCAAGATCACGGGCGATCTGGGGTCCGCGCAGTTCATCTCCAACACCTCCTACTACGACCGCACCAACCAGGATGGCTACGAGGGCACGATCTACAACCTCGGCTTCTACCAGCTGTACGCCTTCCTGCCGCCGTATCCGACCGGGGCGCAGTACCCCCTGATCGATGGCACCGGCATCCACCTGCCGACCGGCGCCCTCGACTACGTGTCGCCCTCGACGGTCGACAACGGCCAGATCAACATCACTCAGGAGTTCCGCCTGCAGTCGAGCGATCCGAACGCGCGCCTGGTGTGGACCACGGGCCTGTTTTTCAGCGAGAACCGCCAGAGCTACCTCGAGCAGATCCACGACCCGCTGCTCTCGGAGCTGCAGAACGCCCTGATCGGCGATCCGAACATCGTCGACGTCTTCGGCGTCGGCTACGACCCGGCCTATCCCACCGACTCGTACTTTCTGCAGACCCACGCCAAGGACGAGCAGTACGCGCTGTTCGGCGAGCTGACCTACGGCCTCACCGAGCAGCTCAAGCTGACCGCCGGGGCCCGTTTCTCCAAGAACAAGTATTCGTTCGATACCTTTACCGGCGGTCCGCAGCTGTTCGGGCCGTCGACCACCGGCTCGGGCGACAACTCGGAGAACTCGTTCACGCCCAAGGTGAGCCTGCAGTACCAGATCGATCCCAACAACATGCTCTATACGACCTACGCCAAGGGCTACCGCCCGGGCGGCGCCAACAATCCGCTGCCGTTCGCGGCCTGTCAGCAGGATTTCTTCAATTTCGGCATCGCGAACGCGCCGAACACCTACAAGTCCGATACCGTCGACAGCTTCGAGGTCGGCACCAAGAACAACATCAACAACCGCGTGCGGATCGCGGGCAGCATCTACTACATCAAGTGGAACGACATCCAGCAGGTGGTGATACCGCCGATCTGCCAGATCTCCTTCATCGACAATCTCGGCGCAGCGGTCTCCAAGGGCATCGACCTGCAGCTGGACGCCTCCCTCACCGACTCACTCACCCTGGAGCTCGCCGCGGGCTACACCGATGCCCGCTACACCCAGGACTCGAGGCTCAGCCCGGCGTGCCCGGCGGGCACGGCGCCGGACGGCACCTGCTCGCTGACGCCCGTCGTCGCCGATGGAAACGCGATCGTCTCGCAGAGCAGCGAGACCGGCGGAGGGCAGCCGACCGCTCCGGTGACCGTCTCCGCAGGACTCGAGTACCGCTTCAACCTCATGCAGCACGACAGCTTCGTGCGCTTCGACTACGAGTACCAGGGCCGCGCCAAGTGGGCGAGTGCCGCGCAGGATCCGAACACGCTGCAGTTCGACCCGAATAGCTACGTGCTGCCGGGGACGTCGTTCATGAGCCTGCGCGGCGGGATGCAGTTCGGACCGTGGTCGGTGGCCGCCTTCTGCGACAACCTGGCGAACGTGCATCCCGTCACCGACTACAACTGGTCGATCAATCCGGGCGACGGCAACAGCCGGCTGGAGCGCCAGTACACCTTCCGGCCGCGCACCATCGGCGTCACGCTCATCTTCCGCCAGTAGCGCGGCGGGCGCGCAAGCCGCTCCGGGGTGCGGGTCAGTACTCCGCGGGCGGCGCCGGACCGCTGGCGGCGAGCGAGCGCACCACCTCGCGGCGCCGCTCCCGGACGTCCGCGAGCGGCGCGCGGCGCAGCTCGCTCACCTCCGCGGCGGTGAACGGCGCACCGACCGTGGGCAGACGCTCCGCAGGCGGGAAGCGCTCCGCCAGCCAGTTGAGCACCGCGGCGAGCTGCGCATCGCCGAGCGCGGAGCTGGCGGCGCCGGGGACCCGCAGCACGTAGTTGCGCCCCTCGGGGCTGCGCATGAAGAGTGCGACGGAGCCGGCGAGCGGCGGGACTTTCCCCGCAACTCCCTGCGCCTCGCTGCCGTGACAGCCCATGCAGTAGAGGATGTAGTCCTGCTGCGGACTGGCGGGCGCTGCGCGCGCCAGCGCGGCTGCGGCCACGAGCGCGGCGGCCGGTAGCAGCCTCCGGCGCACGCTCAGGGCTCCTCGGGTGCTACCGTCTTGCGGTGCTCACGCACCGCCGCACCATCGAGCGGATGCGCGCGCTCGGCGGCGATCTCCGCGGGTGCGAGTGGCGCAATGGCCGGCGCCGCGTGCCCGAGATCGAACACCACGAAGTTGAGCAACGCTGCGAGCGTCGCGTCGTCGAGCTGGCCGAAGTCCGGCATGCGGAAGGCATAGTGCTTGCCTTCCACGGCGACGTCGCCGTACATGCCGTAGAGGACCGTCAGCGCGAGCTGCCGTCGTCCCTCGGCGCTCCCCGCGTAGCGAGCCGGATAAGAGAGGAGCGGTGGCGCGAGCGAAGGCAGCCCGCCGCCGGCCGGGCCGTGACAGACGGCGCAGTTCGCCTGGAAGCTCGCGGCGCCCTGCGCGTAGGCGGGCGTGGGGGCATCCGCGGCGGCTACGGCGGGCGGCACTGCGGCCGCGAGCAGCAGCGCACCGAGCGCGCCGGGCCTCATTTTTCGGCGACCCCCATGATCACCGACACCGTGCAGTGATAGTTGGAGTCGGCGTTCGCCATGCACCAGTTCAGATCGTTATTGCGCGACGGCCGGTACATCGGCTTCTCACGCTCGGCGCGGGTGCAGTCGCAGGTGCCGCAAGTCGTTTTCCCGCAGCAGTCGTTGTACGACACCATGTAGTCGCGCCCGTCGGCGGGATTCTGACAGGTGCCGACCCAGCTGATCGGCGACGGCGCGGTACCCGGTGGGCAGGCGGTCGAGCTCCCACCGCAGCACGCGCACAGGAAGCCGTCGATGGCGCAGTACTTCCAGTACTGGCAGCTCTCGGCGCCAGTCGCAGCCGCCTTCCGGTCACCGGCGTATGCACGGTCGAGCGGCAGCAGCGGCAGCAGCGCGCTGCCGGTGAGGAGCTGCCCGAGCGCCGCGATCAGGCTGCGGCGCGAGGTACGGCTGGCGAGGGAGCGCGAGCCGTCTTCGAACAACTGGTCGAGCGAGCGCATCAGGTGCCTCGTGCCGGTTTCACGGATTCAGGAGCAGCCACGGCGTCTGGCCGAGGCGTTTCTCTATGTGGCGGATGTGCCCGCTCAGGGCATCGATCACGGCGAGGTCCGCCGTGTCGGTGGCCGCAAAGAGCAGGGGTGCGGCGTCCTGGGATACCTGCACCGCGACGACCTTCGACAGGCCCTTGCTCTGCATCGGCCAGCGCGCCAGCCGCCGGTGAGTCGCCGTATCGAAGACCCAGATCTCCGTGCCGCCGTCCTTATGGGTACCTTCGCCGCCCCGGTGCATCGGCACGTACAGTCGTCCGAGGCCGCGATGCCACGCGGCGACCTGCGTGGCGCCCGGGCGCCACACGCCTCGCTCCGCGGCGCTGAGCAGCGACCAGGGGGCGAGGATCCGCGGCGCGCCGCCGGTGAAGTCGATCTCGTGCACCTCGCCGAGGAAGGAGAGGAATGCGTAGCCACTCGCGGTCGGCACGCCCTGTACGAAGACCGGATCGCGGTCCGGATCGAAGAACGGCTCGGACAGGGCCCGCGACGCCTCGTGTCCGGCGCCATCGAGTGTCACGGTGAGCAGTCGCCCGCTCTCGCAGAGCGACGACACCCGGTCCGGGCCGGATGGAATGACCAGCACGCAGCCGGCGGTGTCGATCTCTCCCAACACCGTCCTCTTGAGCGGATCCAGCACCCCGAAGCTCGCGGCCGGCGTCACATAGGAGACGTAGAGGAATCGGCCGTCGCTGCCGTAGGCGACGTTGAAAATCGTCGGCACCGTCTGCGCCCGCTTGGGCGGCAGCACGATCTCGCCGGTCACGGCGAGGGTGCGGTTGTCGGTGAATTCCACCAGGTCGGTGCGCGCGCCGCGGCTGCCGCGCGCAAAGTAGGTCGTCGCGACCACGGTCGTCGCACCGTCGGGCGACAGATTGAAGGTCGAGTAATACCCGGCGTCGATCTGTCCCAGGCGGCGGAAGCTGTCGCCGTCGAACAGGTGCACGCGCATGTCGATCTCGTTCTCGAAAGCCTCGTCGAAAACGTACACCCAGTGCGGCGTGCTGGGTGGCAGCGACTGTACGGTGAGCCGTTCGGGCGGCAGCGGTGCGGGTGTCGCGGCGGCGACGGCGCCCGGCAGCAGGGGCAGCACGAGGCGGAGCACGGCGAACCAACGCGCTGTTGAGACCATCGGCGACCCCCCCGAGAGCCGGCGCCCCGCCTGGGCCGCCGCAGTGTCGCACATCGACGCGCGCCGCGGAAGCACACGGGCGCGACTCGCGGCCGCTGCGGCGCTGCGCGGTTTGACCGTCGCCGCGCAGCTGTCTTAGAGTCCGCACCGCCCGACAGCTCGCCATCGATTATCGATAGAAAAATGGCAATGCCCGCCGCGTCGCCGCAGTCGCTGTGGGCGGCGACCGCGCCCGCCGGTCCCGCGCTCGCGCCGCTCGCGGGCGCGCGCCACGCGGATGTGGCGGTCATCGGCGCGGGCTACACCGGGTTGTCCGCGGCGCTGCATCTGGCGCAGGCGGGCCGCAGTGTCGTAGTGCTCGAGGCCCGGGCGCTCGGCGAGCGCGCCTCGGGCTTGAACGGCGGACAGGTCATACCGGGACTCAAGGCCGACCCGGATGCGCTCGAGGCGCTCTTCGGGCCCGAGCGCGGCGCGCGCCTGGTGGCGAGCGTCGGCTCGGCACCCGATCTGGTATTCGAGCTCATCGCCAGGCACGCAATCGCCTGCGATGCGGTCCGCACCGGGTGGATTCAGCCGGCGACCTCGGCCAGCGCCCTGGCGCAGCTGGCCGTGCGGGTCGAGCAGTGGCAGCGCCGCGGCGCCGCGGTCGAGCTGTTGGCAGCGCGCGCGGTCGCGGCGCTCACGGGATCGGAGCGCTATGGCGGCGCGCTGCTCGATCGTCGTGGCGGCACCGTGCAACCGCTCGCGTACCTGCGCGGGCTGGCGCGCGCGGTGCTGCAGGCGGGCGCCAGCATCTTTGTGCAATGCCCGGCGCTGCGTCTGCGGCGCACCGGGCGCGAGTGGCACGTCGACACGCCGCGCGGCTCGCTCACGGCCCCCGCGGTGATCGCTGCAACCAACGCCTACAGCGGCGGACTCATCGGGGCGCTGCGCCGCAGCGTCATCACCGTGCCGTCCTTCCAGGTGGCGACCGTGCCGCTCGCACCGTCCCAGCGCGCCGCCATCCTGCCCGGTGGCCAGGCCGCTTCCGACACCTGGCACCTGCTGCGCTACTTCCGTCTGGATGCGACGGGGCGGCTGCTGCTCGGCGCGCGCGGCACTTTCGGCGCGGCGCCGGGGCCTGAGAGCTGCCGCCACCACTACCGCGCCGTGCGCGAGATCTACCCGCAGCTCGCGGGCGTCAAATTCGAATACCACTGGGGCGGACTGGTTGCCATGACCCGCGACCACCTGCCGCACCTGCACGAGCTCGCGCCGGGTCTGCTCGCCGGTCTCGGCTACAACGGCCGCGGCGTGGCGCTGGCGACCCTGATGGGGCGGCTGCTCGCGCAGCGCACCCTCGGCATGTCGGACGCCGAGCTTGCCTTTCCGGTCACTCCCGTGCGTCCCATGCCGTTCCACGGCGCGTCGAGCTTCGCGGCGCGGGCGGCGATCCAGTATCTTCGCGTCATGGACCTGATCGCGCGCTCGCGCGAGCGACTGCGGGGGAGATCGTCGTGGACCTGACCGGAGTCGTGGTAGCGGCACTCATCCTGGTGAACGTTGCCTTCGTCCTCGGCTGGCTGTGGGCGGTGCGGCGCCACGGACTGCGCGGCCGTCCACAGCTGGCGGACGTTGCGATCGGCTCCCTCACCACCTTCCTCGATACGCTCGGCATCGGCTCGTTTGCGCCGACGACCGCTTTGCTCAAGTTTCGTGGCAAGGTCGCCGACGAGCTGATTCCCGGAACGCTCAACGTCGGCCTGAACGCCGCGGCCCTCATCGAGACGCTGCTCTTCATCAAGATCGTCAGTGTCCAGCCGGCGCTGCTCGCCTGCATGGTGGCGGGTGCGGCGGCGGGGGCGTGGCTCGGGGCGGGAATCGTGAGCCGCATGCCGCGGCGCTCCATTCAGGTGTTCATGGGTGTGGCGTTGCTGCTCGCGGCGGGCTTTTTCGCCATGAAGAACCTGGGCGCTTTCCCCGAAGGGGGCGCGGCGATGGCGCTCACCGGCTGGAAGTTTCCGCTTGCGGTCGTGGTCAGCTTCGTGTTGGGAGCGCTGATGTGCGTCGGCATCGGCAACTACGCGCCGCTCATGATCCTGCTGTCGCTGCTCGGCATGGCGCCGCTGGCCGCATACCCGATCATGATGGCGAGTGACGGGATGCTGCAGCCGGTTGCGAGCCTCGGGTTCTTCCGCTCCGGCCGCTTTGCGCACGTCGCGTCAGTCGGCCTGACCGTAGGGAGCTTCATCGGCGTGCCGCTGGCGTTTCTCCTCGTTACCTACCTCGTGAGGGAGTTGCCGGTGAAGCAGATACGCTGGGGGGTGATCGCCGTGGTCATCTACTCGGCGATCGTGATGCTGCGCTCGGCATGGCGTGAGCGCGCGCCACTGCGCGCTGCGGCGGCCCAGACCAGCCCCCCTTAGGGAGAACGGCACGGAATCCGTTGCGCACCGGATCCCGGCCGACGGGCGCGTTAGGGGGACGCCCGGTTTTCAACCTGCCCAGCCCATGCGTACGGCCGCGAGATAGTGGCCCGCGACGGGCTGATGCGCGGCGCCGGGCGCATGGTGGGTACAGACGAGTGCGGTGCCGGGGGCCGGGCGGGCGGCGTGCACTGCGCCGGCAACGACCAGCCCGAAGGCCACATTGATGAGCAGGGATCCCAAGATCGCCCAGCTCGCGAGCCTCATGTCGACCTCCCCCCAAAAGCAGCGTGACTGCCCTCGGTATGAGACACCCGGGGCCCTTTGGGTTTGAAGCCGAGCGGTACGGATTCGTCCTGGCCGTCAACGGATTCGTCCCTGCCGAGTGTTACGATTGCGTGGCGGGAGCGGGTAACTCACGGGCCGGGAACGAAAATGTCCAAGCTGCACGAAGTCGAGATCCACCGCCTGCGCCCCACGCAGATCACGGTCGGGCTGATCGAGGTGAACGACAAGCGCGCGAAGCTCGAGTCGCTGAAGAAGCACGAGCAGAGAGACCTGCTGCTCGATCACCCGATCCCCGCGGTCTGGGGCCCGGACGGCAAGCTCTACATCACCGATCACCATCACCTGGCGCGCGCGGCCGAAGAAGCCGGCATCGACACCGGCTTCTTCTCCGTCGAGGAGGATTTTTCCAAGCTGCCCATCGCCGAGTTCTGGCCGCAGATGAGCAGCGCGCACTGGGCGCATCCCATCGATCAGTACGGCAAGCGGTGCGGGTTCGAGCGCATTCCCGACCACCTCGAGAAGCTCATCGACGACCCGTACCGCTCGCTCGCCGCTTACGTGCGCGATGCCGGTGGATATGAGAAGTGCCCGACGGCCTTCTACGAGTTCCTGTGGGCCGACTTCTTCCGGCCGCGGGTGACGATCGGGCCGACACGCGCCGACTTCGAGAACGCCGTCGCCGTGGGACTCAAGCTGGCAGCTTCACCGGAGGCAGCGAAGCTGCCGGGCTACAAGGGGCCGCCGAAGGCCGCGGGCACCGTCACAGGCGCAGCACGACCCCCAAGCTGATCTCGCCCTGGGCGATCGCCGAGGAGCTGATGGCCACGGTGCACCCACCGCTGCAGGCGAGCGAGCTCCCGCCGCCGCCGCCAAACGTGAGGATGGCCCGCACGTCGGCCCGCAGTCCGACGTGCTTGCTCGGCATCCACGTGAACCCGCCTCCGACTCCCAGACTCGCTCGGGCGATGTTGCCGCCCGCGATATCGAAGCGGGTGGCCCCGACCGTAGCTGCCGCGAACCACGAGAGTGCCGGGTCGTCGCTGGGGAGTGTCTGGAGGAGACCGAGGTGCATCACCGACACCGTCACATCGCCCGGGGGCGCAGCCAGGTTTCCCCCGCCGTTGAGACTCGTGGGCTGCCGGCTGTAGTAGAGCTCGAGCGCGCTCGGTCCCGAGATCGGCACATCGACCACACCCCCGTAGCTCAGAGCGCCGTTCAGGGCGAGCGATGACGGCGGCGCCTGCGGGTTCACCGCGAGCGACGTCGTATCGAGGGAGCCGCCGAATCGAAAGCCGGCAAACGGCACCAGGTCCACAGCCTGCGCGGGGCAGGCGGCGCAGAGAGTCGCGAGGCACGCCGCTGCGGCGTACGCCTGCTGGGAGGCCTTCTTGTTCACTGACACCCACCGTGCTCGAGGCGAACTTCAGGTGACGCGCTTCGAGAGGGATTGTCAAGCGCGAGGCAGAGCGGGCGCAGTGGCCTGATAGAATGAGCGCGAGCACTCGAGACGGTTGCAAACGGAGAGGTGGCAGAGCGGTTGATTGCACCGGTCTTGAAAACCGGAGGGTCCGCAAGGGCCTCGTGGGTTCGAATCCCACCCTCTCCGCCAGCTACATCGTGTTGATCCAGTGAGCGCGACGTCCGCGGGGCGTCGTGCGCCTGCATTCGACGAAATATCCGACGAACGGTCGTTTGGCTGGAGCCACTGGCCGGCGCGGACAGCGTGAGCGTGGTATGGTGCGCGCCGTTTTTTTGGGGGTGAAGCGCCTCGGCGCCGCCCTCGCGCAAGGAGCAAGCGTGCGCACAGCGATCGTCGTCATCGTCCTGGGTCTCACCGCCGCCGGTTGCGGCCGGCAGGGGCCCGCGGAGCAGGCCGGCCTCACGGCGGCCGACATAGCCTTCCAGAAGCAGCTGCAGGAGCAGTTTCTGGACGCCAGGCCCGGCACCGTGATCGAGATTCCGCCCGGCAGACACGCGCTCGACCGCGTTCTCACCTTGCGCGCGAACGGCGTGACGATCCGCGGCGCGGGCGCCGGCAAGAGTTTCCTCACCTTCAAGAACGAGATCTCGGGGCCCGAGGGCATCCTCGTCTACGGCAACGACTTCACGATCGAGAATCTCTCCATCGAGGACACCAAGGGCGACGGGCTCAAGATCAACGACGGCGAGAACATCACCATCCGCGGCGTGCGCGTCGCCTGGACCGACGGTCCGAAGACCACCAACGGCGCGTACGGCGTCTATCCGGTGCGCTCGCGCAACATCCTGATCGAGGATTCCTCCTCGTGGGGCGCATCCGATGCCGGCATCTACGTCGGCCAGTCGACCAACATCGTCGTGCGCCGCTGCCACGTCGAGCAGAACGTCGCCGGGATCGAGATCGAGAACTCGATCCACGCCGACGTCTACGACAACGTCGCCACCGGCAACACCGGCGGCATCCTGGTATTCAACATGCCGAATCTCAGCCAGCCGGGGCATTCGACCCGCGTGTTCAGGAACAAGGTGCTGAAGAACAACCTCGGCAGCTTCGCGGCCAAGGGCGCGGCCGTGGCGAGCGTGCCGGCGGGCTCCGGGGTGGTGGTCAATTCCAACAGCCAGGTCGAGATCTTCGACAACGATATCGCCGACAACCAGACTGCCAACCTCATCATCTCGGCCTACTTCTCCACGAATTACTACAACAAGCCGGGGATCGATCCGCACTACGATCCCTATCCGCGTGCGATCTTCATCTACGACAACCGCTTCTCCGGCGGCGGCGATTCGCCCGACGGACTCGAGCTGAAGACACTCAAGGTGGCGATGTTCGGGCTCAACGGCCGCTTCCCCGACATCGTCTGGGACGGCTACCGCGACGATAAGAATCTCGTCAACGGCCAGCCCCCCGCTCTCGAGCGCATCTGCATCCGCAACGGCGCCGCCGGAGTGCTGAACGCGGATGGGCCGCACCAGTACAAGAGCCCGAGCACCGACGCCACGGCGTTCCAGTGCGAGCTGCCGAAGCTCACCGCGGTCGAGCTCCCCGGCAGGACCTGATCCGTGCGCGCTGCGTTTACAGAGTGCCGCGCGGCGGCACGGGCTGGACTGTGGCTGGCGGCGGCGCTGCTCGCTGCCGGCTGCGCCCGTACGCCGCCGCCTGCCGTGCAGTTCTTCCCCGCCGGGCGCCCGCAGCACCTGAGTGAATGGCACGTCGTGTTCCGCGACGGCGACCGTCTCGCGCTCAACCGCGGCGTCGTGCCCTTCGACCTGAATACCCCGCTCTTCAGCGACTACGCGCACAAGCTGCGCACCGTGTGGATGCCGCCGGGCACGGCGGCCCGTTACTCCGGGTCGCAGAGCTTCGACTTTCCCGTCGGCACCGTCATCAGCAAGACCTTCTACTACCCGCGCGCCGGCGGGGCGCCTGCGGCCGTGGCGCGCACCTACGACCAGTCGCGCGATTTCTCCGGCAGCGGACTCGACCTCGACAACGTACGTCTGATCGAGACGCGCCTGCTGGTGCGGCGCGAGCAGGGCTGGGAGGCCTTCCCCTACGTATGGAATGCCGCGCAGACGGACGCCGAGCTGGCGCGCACCGGCGATGCGATGGCGCTCGAGCTGGTCGCGGCCGATGGCAGCTGCGAGCCCTTCACCTACGTCGTACCGAACGAGAATCAGTGCGCCGGCTGTCACGTGACCAATCTCAAGACCCATGCCATCGCGCCGATCGGCCCGAAGGCGCGCCACCTGAACCGGGATTACCCCTACCCGGACGGTGTGCAGAATCAGCTCGGCTATCTCGCCAAGGTCGGCTACCTCACGGGCCTGCCGCCGGCGGCCGAGCTACCGCGCAGCGCCGCCTGGCGCGACACGACGCAGCCGCTCGAGGCTCGGGCCCGTGCCTATCTCGAGATCAACTGCGGCCACTGCCACAGCCCGACCGGTCCCGCGGACACGACCTCGCTGACCTTCGACGTCGGCACGCCCGTGGACCGGCACGTCGGGCTGTGCAAGCCGCCGGTTGCCGCCGGACGCGGCACGGGCGATCACTTCTTCGACATCGTGCCCGGACACCCCGACGATTCGATCCTGCCCTTCCGCATGGCCTCGCGTGAGCCCGGCGTGATGATGCCCGAGCAGGGGCGAAGCACCGTGCACGTCGAAGGACTCGAGCTGATTCGCCAATGGATAGCTGCCATGCCCGGTTCGTGCGGCAGCTGAGCATTTTTAACGGAGACTGAATGATGAGCATCCGCCGATCTTCCCTGGTTCTCGCCTTACCGGCGCTCGCCGCGAGCGGCCTTGCCCTGGCTGACGCCGGGCCCGTGGCGCCGGCGACGGCGAACGGCGCGGATAGCGGCGAGCTCGCGACGATTACGGTGACCGCGCAGCATCGCAGCGAGGCCTCGCAGGACGTTCCGATCGCCATGCAGGTCGTGACCAGCAAGGATATGGCGAACCTGCAGGCGACCGATCTGGCGCAGATGGACGGCTATATCCCCGGCCTCAGCGTCAGCGACGAGCAACCCACGCAGCCCGGATACACCCTGCGCGGCATCAGCATCAGCGACTTCGGCATCGGTACCGACTCGCCGATCGGCATCTACGAGGACGGCGTCTACGCGGGCAAGACCGGCGGCGCCCTGCTGCTGTTCAACGACGTACAGCGAGTCGAGGTGCTGAAGGGTCCGCAGGGGACGCTGTTCGGGCGCAACAGCGCCGCCGGCGCGATCTCGGTGGCGAGCAACGCCCCTACCGACGAGTGGGCCGCAGGCGGCACGGTGCGCTTCGGCAACTATGGCACGCAGTACCTCGATGCGATGGTGAACGCGCCGCTCGGCGACTCGCTCGTCGGCCGGGTGTCGTTCGTCGACAACCGCAGCGATGGCTGGCTGCACGATGCGGCCACCGGGGCGGCTTACGACCGTGACGGCGACTGGGGCATGCGGGCGCAACTGTTGTGGAAGGCACCGGCCGACACCAGCGTGCGGCTCATCTGGGAGCACGAGGAGCTCGACCAGCCCGCGCGGCCCGCGATCGGCATCGTGCCGCTGCCGCCAGCGCCGGGGCTGCCGCCGTTCCCGGCCGATCCCAGCACCTGGGTGAGTCCCTTCGGCGCGCCGGTCATGAACGACGTGGTCGACGGCCGCGAGACGCGCAATTTCAACGGCCTGACCCTGCGCATCGAGCACTCGTTCCCGTTCGGCGACTTCACCTCGATCAGCGCCTGGCGGCATTTCGACACGTTCAACCGCGAGGATCAGGACGGCACCGACCGGCTGTACCTGTACTTCGATGATGCCAACATCGAGAACAACACCAGTTACTCGCAGGAGTTCACCCTGCACGGCAAGACCGCTCTGGCGGACTGGGTCGCCGGTGCCAGCTACTATTACGAGGACGGCTCGCAGACCAGTCAGCTGAATCTCTACACCGACAGCATCGACACGCTGCTCAACAACACCCAGGGTCTGCCCGGCGGAATCTACGGTCCGATCAGCTCCGTCACCCAGCCGCTCGCGGGTATTTCGCTGCTCGGCGACCCGTGGCAGGAGAGCATGTACAACCATCTGTACGCCCGTGCCGCGGCGCTCTATGGCGACGTGATCTGGCACCTGGCGCCGCAGTGGAACCTGACGACCGGCCTGCGCTTCACGAATGACGACAAGGACTTCAGCTGGTACAACCCGATGCGCACCGCCACGGCGCTCGACGCGAGCCTCACGCAGCTCACCCAGGCGGGTTTCCCGCTGCCGCCGTTTCCCTATGATCAGAACATCGTGTTCACGGCGCCGGTGTCGACCGCCGCTCCGTATCGGCTGCACAACAGCTGGAGCGACGTGAGTCCGCGCGTGGTGCTCGACTACAAGCCGAGCGATGCGGCGCTGCTGTATCTCTCCTACGGGCGCGGCTACGAGGCCGGCGGCTACAACGCGCTGCAGCCGGGCGCCATCTACGATCCCGAGCACGTCAGCAACTACGAGCTCGGCGTGAAGAGCGAGCTGCTCGATCACCGGCTGCTGCTGAATGCCTCGGTGTACTACTACCTGTACACGCACCTGCAGAACCTCACGCTGGTGACCAACGGCGGCGTGATTCCCCAGTACGAGGTGACGACCAGCGACCAGCACGCTACCGGCGTCGACTTCGAGGCTCACTGGCAGGCGACGGACGCTCTGAGCCTGAGGCTGATCGCCGCCTGGATCGACCAGACCTACGCGAGCTACGTGGCCCCGGATGGCACCGATCTCGCAGGACAGGCGGTGGGGACACCGTTCTGGTCACTGGCGGGCGGATTCAACTACCATTGGCGCAACGTGTTGAGCGGCGACCTGAACCTGAGCGTGCAGGGCGCCTACAGCGGGGCGGGGCGCTGCAACGCCGACTCCCAGGCGCAGGGCAGCTGCCTCAGCATCCCGGCGTTCGAGATCGGGACGGCGACGACCCGGGCCGACGCGCGCCTCGCCTGGACCAGCGGCGGTCGCGCGCCGGTGACCGTGGCGCTGTACGGCAACAATCTGTTCGACAAGCAGTATGCGACCGGCATCAACAACATCACCGCAACGACGATCGGCACGCCGTTCACCAACATCACGGCGCCGCGCTTCTACGGCGTGGAGCTCGGTATCCGCTACTAGCGGCGTAAGGAGTCGCGGGTGAGTGCAGCAGCAGCCTTAGGGGCGATCGAGTCTGACGGGCCCGCGGGTGTTTCGCAGCGCTTGCAGGCAGCGCTCGCGGTGCAGCGGGCGGCGTATGCGCAGCGTCCGGTTCCTGACCGGCACGAGCGTATCGCCGACCTGCGCGCGCTCGAGCGGCTGCTGCGGGAGAACCGCGCAGCGCTGGTGGAGGCTGTCAATCGCGACTACGGCAGCCGCTCCCGGCACGAGACGCTGTTCGGCGAGGTGGTGCCGGTGCTCGATGGCCTCCGCTATGCGCGCCGGAATCTCTCCCGGTGGATGCGGCCGCAGCGACGCAAGGTCGATCTGCTGCTGTTTCCCGGAGCCCGCAATCGGGTGCTGCCGCAGCCGCTCGGGGTCGTCGGCATCATCGTGCCGTGGAATTTCCCCATCTTCCTGATGTTCCTGCCGCTCGCCGCGGCGCTCGCCGCCGGCAACCGCGTCATGGTGAAGCTGTCGGAGAACTCCCGTCATCTTGCCGCACTGCTTGCCGCACTGGTGCCGAAGTACTTCCCCGCGGACAAGCTGGCGGTGTTCGACGAGACCGGCGGCGTCGGGGAGGCGTTCTCGCGGCTGCCGTTCGATCACCTGCTGTTCACCGGCTCGACCGACACCGGCAGACGCGTCATGGCTGCGGCCGCGGCCAACCTGACCCCGGTCACACTCGAGCTCGGCGGCAAGTCGCCGGCTCTGGTATGCGAGGATTTCCCGCTGCGCACGGCGGCCGAGCGCATCCTGTTCGTGAAGCTGATGAACGCCGGGCAGATCTGCACGACGGTCGACTACCTGCTGCTGCCGCGGGGCCGCATCGAGGAGTTCACGGTGCTCGCTGCCGAGATCGTGGCGAAGCGCTATCCGGACATCGGCACGCCGGACTACACGGCGATCATCGATGCGCGTGCCTTTGCGCGCATCACCGGGGCGATCAGCGAAGCGCGCGAGCGCGGCGCGCGCGTGCTGCAGCTGCTTCCCGGCAAGCCCTGGGACGAGGCGACGCGCAAGGTGGGTCCGCACCTGGTCATCGACCCGCCGCCCGACTCGCAGCTCATGCAGCGCGAGATCTTCGGTCCGGTGCTGCCGGTGATCGGCTACCAGCGACTCGAGGAGGCCGTCGAGTTCATCCGTGCGCGGCCGCGGCCGCTCGCCTTCTACCCCTTCAGCAAGCGTGGCGCCACGATCGACTACCTGCTGTCGCAGGTGATGTCGGGCGGGGTGTCGGTGAACGATGCGCTCTGGCAGGTCGCGCAGCACGATCTGCCGTTCGGCGGTGTGGGTGCGAGCGGCATGGGCCAGTATCACGGCGCGGAGGGCTTCGCGACGTTCTCCAAGCTCCGCCCGGTGTTCTACCAGGGGCCGGTGAGCTCCATGCGGGTCCTGTGGCCTCCGTTCGGGTGGCTGGCCGACCGGCTCATCGATTTCCTCAGTCGATAGCGAGCTCAGGCGGCGTCCGGCCACCGCAGGGGGACCCGGCTCACGCGGATCCTCCTGCGAGGCACTTGGCTCAGGGCTTCAGTCGCTCGTACATGTTGCGCACGATGATCAGCAGCGCCGCGCCGGCGGCGAGGTAGCCGAAGTTCGTGAGAATGGCGGTGATTGCCGGGCCCGCTGCAGGTATTCCATTGAAGACCTTCTCGATCTCATCCAGGGCCACGGCTGAGACGATCACCCGCACGTGGTGCTCACCCGCGACGCTCAAGCCGACAACCACGCCCGCGATGGCCATGAGTGGCTCCGCGTAGGGCACGGTCAGGAATGCGGCGACGATCGCAACAAGCACGCCCAGCAAACCAACGATCTTGGTGATGTTCACGGTCTTTCCCCCACTGTTAGTTGTTCTTCGAGCCTGGCGGGCGGCCGCGCGCTCGTCTGCAGCGAGTGTCCGAGCTGCGACTTACCGCCACGCCCACGATAGCGCTTTTCGCCACGCCGCGCAGCGTGCGTTCACGGCGTGTCCGCGCCGTTCAAGGCTTGAATGGAGACGTCCTCGGAGGTCCGCCGACTACTCGGCCCACTGAGGATCGGGCGAGCCGCCCTCGGCGTAGTCCTTGAGGCGGTACATGAGCCGGCCCCACATGGAGTTGCAGCCCGCACAGTAATCCGTCATCGCCCGCCACCCGCCGTGGGTGAAGTGCAGGATGGATTTGTCGCCGTCGGAATCGACCTTCCACGCGAGTGTCGTGCCGACCCATTCGGCCGGGCCGCTGGTGCAGGACATGACGAGCTCACGCTCGGGGACGAGCCGGTCGATTCTCATGTGAAAGACGGCAGCTCGCTTCTCGAAGCCGAACTGCGCACTGCCGCCGACTTTCGGCTCGACAGCCGAGTCCGCGGTCCACCATCCGCGATTGCCCTCGGCGGTCGCGACGGCTGCGAAGACCCGCGCGGCCGGCGCCGCGATCGGAACCTGGTGTGTCAGGTCAACCATGGAGGTACTCCGTGCGGGACGTCGGAGCATACGCCGTCTCTTGCGGCGTTTCCCGGCGGCGGTGTGCTTATAATCCTGTCGTGATGCTGCGCAAGACAGTGCTCTCCATGCTGGGCGTGTGCGCCGTCGCGGGCGGCGCGGTGCGCGCGACCGCCGCGGATGCCGTCCCCGAGGACGGGCAGTGGACCATGCCGGCCAAGAACTACGCGGCGACGCGCTACAGCGGCCTGACGCAGATCAACGCGCAGAATGCGCGCTCGCTCCATCCCCTGTGGACCTTCTCGACCGGTGTGCTTACCGGACATGAAGGCCAGCCGCTGGTGGTGGGCGAGACGATGTACGTCGTCACTCCGTGGCCGAACGTGCTGTATGCCTTCGACCTGCGCAAGGAAGGGTATCCACTGCGCTGGAAGTACCGGCCCGACGTGAGCTCGAACGCGCTCGGGATCGCCTGCTGCGATGCCGTCAATCGCGGCGCGTTCTACGTCGATGGGCGCATCGTCTACAACCTGCTCGACGGGCACACGGTCGCGGTCGATGCGCGCACCGGGCGTGAGCTGTGGAAGACCGCCATTGCCGACCTCGGCAGCGGCGAAACGGTCACGATGGCGCCACTGGTGGTCGGCCAGCACGTGCTTGTCGGCGCTTCCGGCGGCGAGTTCGGCATCTATGGGTGGCTGAAGGCGCTCGATCTCAAGACCGGGCAGATCCTGTGGACCGGCCACAACCTCGGTCCGGATGCGGACATGCTCGCGCGGCCGGATACCTTCAAGCCGCCGTATGACGGCGGGGTCGATGTCGGCGCCAAGAGCTGGGCCGCTGACAGCTGGAAGACCGGCGGCGCTCCGGTGTGGGGCTGGATCTCCTACGATCCGGAGCTCGACCTCATCTATTACGGCACGGGCAACGCTGCGCCCTACGACCCCGAAGTGCGCGCGGGCGACAACAAGTGGAGCGCGAGCGTACTGGCGCGCCGGCCTGGCACCGGGGAGCTGGTGTGGGCCTATCAGTTCACCCCGCACGACAACTGGGACTACGACGCGACCGGCGCGATGGTTCTCGCAGAGCTCACGATCGCGGGCAAGCCCGTCAAGGCGCTGGTGCACTTCGACAAGAACGGCTTTGCCTACACACTGGACCGTGCCACTGGAAAACTGCTGGTGGTCGCGGCCTATGCGGCGGAGAACTGGGCGAAGTCGGTCGATCTTGCGACCGGGCGGCCGGTGATCGACCCTGCCAAGCAGACCGGCGTGTCCAAGGGCAAGGTCATGAATGTCTGTCCGAGTCTCGAGGGCGGAGTGAGCCCGACGTCGCCACCGGCCTACTCGCCGCGAACCCATCTCTTCTACACCTCCACCAACAACCTCTGCATGGACTACGGAGCGATGCATGCAGCGCACCTGCGGTCCACCCCGTACGTCGGGGTCGACTGGGCATACCACGCGGGTCCGGGTGGTCATCTCGGCGCCTTCATCGCCTGGGATGCCACGACGGGGACGAAGGCCTGGGAGAACAAGGAGTCCTACCCGAGCTGGAGCGGCGCGCTGGCGACGGCGGGTGATGTGGTGTTCTACGGAACTCTCGACGGCTGGTTCAAGGCGGTCGACGCCCGCTCGGGTGCGGTGCTGTCGAAATTCAAGGTGGGCTCGGGGGTCGTGGGCAATCCCATCGCCTACCGTGGCCCTGACGGAAAGGAGTACGTAGCCATCTACGCCGGCATCGGTGGGGACTGGGCGCTGATCGCCGGAGACACGCGCTCGGACGATCCGAGGGACGTGCGCGAGCCCGCGGACTTCATGAAGGACATCGCGCGCCACACGAGCCAGGGAGGCATCGTCTGGATCTTCGGACTGTGACTTTGCCACGCATACTCCTGCTGTCTCTCGCCTGCGTGGTGCTGGGCGCCTGTGGGCGCCAGGCGGCCGCGCCGGCGGCGCCCGGCAGCGGTGCACCCCCGGCGATCGCCTATGAGGCGCATCTGGCCGCGAGCGGCATCGCGCCCGTCGGCGGTGCTCTCATCAACCCTCACGCCGGGGATGCGGCCGTGGCCAAGGCTGGGGAACAGCTCTTTCATGCAATGAACTGCGATGGCTGCCACAACCTCGGAGCCAGCGGCTGGGTGGGCCCGAACCTCGGTGCCGGCCGCTGGCGTTACGGCGGAGCGGATGCCGAGGTCTTCTCTTCGATCTATTACGGTCGCCCGAAGGGGATGCCGGCGTTCGGAGGCGCGCTGGGGAGCGAGGGTATATGGACGCTCGTCACCTACCTTCGCTCGCTGCCGGCGCCGAGCGACCTGCCCACCGAATCGTGGGAGCAGCCATAGCCGCGCCGTCGGACGGCCCGCAGCCGCCCCAGGTGCTCTTCGGCGAGCTGTTCGCCGCGGTGCAGACTGCGGCCATCTACGGTGACGGCAAGACCTTCGCAGACGCGCTGCCGCGCGAACCGCCCGCGACGATCCTCGCCGAGTATCGCGCCGCCGGTCCTCTGACAGCGGCGGCGCTCGCGCGCTTCGTCGAGCGGCACTTCTCGCTCCCGGCGGAGCCTTCGTCGGTGGCGGCGCCGGCGGCGCAGCCCACTCTTGGCCAGCACATCGACGCCCTGTGGAGTGTGCTGACGCGCACGAGTGCGACGGCACCGCGCTGGTCATCGCTCCTGCCGCTGCCGAAGCCCTACGTGGTCCCGGGCGGGCGCTTCCGCGAGATCTACTACTGGGACTCGTACTTCACCATGCTCGGACTCATCGAGAGCGGGCGCCGCGAACTGGTCGAGAGCATGGTGGAAGACTTTGCACACCTGCTCGACTCCTACGGCCACGTCCCGAACGGCACGCGCACGTATTACCTCAGCCGCTCGCAGCCGCCGTTCTTCTTCGCGATGGTGGGGCTCCTCGGCGAGGACTCCGAGCGTGGCGCCGGCGCGGCGTTCGAGCGCTATCTGCCCCAGCTCGAGCGCGAGTACGGATTCTGGATGGAAGGCGCCGAGGGACTCGAGCCTGGAGGCGCGCATCGCCGGGTGGTCGCGCTGCCTGACGGGGCGATTCTCAATCGCTACTTCGACGACCGCGACACGCCGCGCGATGAGTCGTATCGCGAGGACACCGAGCTCGCGCGCGCGAGCGGCCGGCCGCCCGCGCAGGTGTACCGGGACATTCGCGCGGCCGCCGAGAGCGGCTGGGACTTCAGCTCGCGCTGGTTCGCCGACGGGCGGACCATGGCGACCATCGTCACCACGGAGATCCTCCCGGTCGATCTCAATAGTCTGCTGTTTGGGCTCGAGAGCGCGATCGCGGCGGGCCACGAGCACCGCGGGAGCACCGCCGCCGTCGACTTTCGGCGCCGCGCCGCGGCGCGGCGCGTGGCCATCGACCGCTACCTGTGGGACGCAGCGGCCGGAGCCTATTTCGATTATCGCTGGACGGAGCGCGCCTCCGTTGCCGGGCTGTCGGCTGCCGCGATCTATCCGCTGTTCCTCGGCTGTGCATCGCCGGGCCAGGCCGAGGGCGTAGCCGCGGCGGTGCGCGGCACGCTGCTGAAGCCTGGCGGCCTGGTCACGACGCCGCGCACGACGGGTCAGCAGTGGGATGCTCCCAATGGATGGGCACCGTTGCAGTGGATCGGTGTGTCGGGCTTCAATCGCTATGGTGAGCGGGCGCTCGCCGAGTCGATTGCAGAGCGGTGGCTGCGCAACGTCCGGCGGGTCTATGCCGAGAGCGGCAAGCTGGTCGAGAAGTACGACGTGCTCAGCGAGCGCGCCGGTGGCGGCGGCGAGTACCCGCTGCAGGACGGTTTTGGCTGGACGAACGGCGTGACGCGTAAGCTCATGGCGCTCTACCCGGCGGCGGCGTCCGTGGATCAGGGCCTGCGACAGTAAGAGGTGACAGCTTGGTAAATCCGGGTATGCAACCGACGAATACCAGCGCGCCGGCGGCGGAGTCCGAGGTCCGGACCCTGCGCCTGTTCGTCTTCGCGCTCTTTTTCATGTTCGGCGGGATCACCAGCCTGAACGACGTGATCATTCCGAAGCTCAAGGCGCTGTTCACGCTCAACTACGCCCAGGTCATGCTGGTGCAGTTCGCGTTCTTCATCGCGTACTTCCTGATCTCGATCCCGGCGGCGGCAGTCGTGGCGCGTGTCGGCTATATGCGCACCGCGGCGCTCGGTCTCATGACCATGACCGCGGGGTGCCTGCTGTTCATACCCGCCTCCTCGTCGGGCCTCTTCATCGCCTTCCTCGGCGCCATCTTCGTACTCGCCTCGGGCATCACGATCGTGCAGGTGGTTGCGAACCCGCTGATATCGAGGCTCGGGCGGCCGCAGACCGCACACAGCCGCCTGACCTTCGCTCAGGCTTTCAATTCCCTCGGCACCACGATCTTTCCCTACGTCGGCTCGATTCTGATCCTGGGGTCGCTCTCGCAGGTGGATCCGAAGACACTCTCGGGCTCCGCGCTCGCGCTGTTTCGCACGCAGGAGACGCAGGTCATCGTGCGCACCTACCTCGGGCTTGCCACGGTGCTGACGCTGGTCGCCGTGCTGGTCTGGCTCGCGCGCAAGAAGCTGGTCGAGACCCCGAGCGAGATGCCGACGTTGCGGCATTACGTGAGCCTCTTGAAGCTCCCGCGCTTCAGTTACGGGGCTTTATGCATCTTTCTTTACGTAGGAGGTGAGGTCGCGATCGGCTCCGTGATCGTGAACTACCTGATGCAGTCGAGCGTCTTCGGGCTCGACGCACAGGAGGCCGGCAAGCACGTTCCCTTCTACTGGGGCGGCGCCATGGTCGGCCGCTTCATCGGGTCGTATCTGTTGCGGATCTTCTCGCCGGGCAAGGTGCTCGCCTGCGCCGCCGCGGCCGTGATCGCGCTGCTCGCGATCTCCGCCAACACCACCGGGGCCGTGTCCGGCTGGTCGCTGCTGGCGATCGGTCTGTTCAACTCCATCATGTTTCCAACCATTTTCACCCTCGCCTGCGAGGGGCTCGGGCCGAGAGCGGCAGAAGCCTCGGGGATCATCTGCGTCGCGATCGTCGGTGGTGCGCTGGTACCGCTCATCACGGGCCGGGCCGCGGACTTGAGCAGCCTCAAGGTGGCGCTGCTGGTGCCGGCCATCTGCTACGCGGTGATCTGCGGCTTCGGCATCTTTGCGCGCCGGCCCGCGGCGTACGCCAGGCACTGACAGAGCGCCCCATGAGCCCGAGGCTGATTCTGACGGCCCTGGCATGCCTGATCGGCGCCGGGCTGCTCGCAGGAGCGAAAATGGACAAGAACTCTCGCGCGGCGGACGCCGACGACCCCTACCTGTGGCTCGAGGATGTGCATGGCGCCAGGGCGCTCGCTTGGGTGAAGGCGCAGAACGCGAAGTCGACCGCGGTGCTGCAGGCCGACTCCGACTACCAGAAGGATTACGACGCGATCCTCAGGGTACTCGACGCCACCGACCGCATCCCGTACGGCGAGCTCGATCATCAGTACGTCTTCAATTTCTGGCAGGACGCGCAGCATCCCAAAGGCATCTGGCGGCGGACCAGCATCGCCGACTACGCGAACGCGACACCCGCATGGGACGTTCTTCTCGACGTCGACAAGCTCGCCGCGGACGAGCGCGAGAACTGGGTGTGGAAGGGCGCCGACTGCACGCCCTCGCTCAAACGGTGCCTGCTCACGCTCTCGCGTGGCGGCGGCGATGCCGCCGTGGTGCGCGAGTTCGACCCCGACACCAGGGCTTTCGTGAAGGGCGGCTTCGAGCTCGCCGAGGCGAAATCCCAGATCACCTGGCTCGACGAGGACACGGTGATCTTCGGGACCGACTTCGGCGCGGGCTCGATGACTTCCTCGGGGTACCCGCGCCTCGTCAAGGTCTGGAAGCGCGGCGAGCCGATGGCGAGCGCGCGCACGGTGTACGAGGGCAAGGAGAGCGACGTCGCCTCAGTCGGCGTGGTGTTTCACGACCCCGCCGGCACCATCGCCCTGGTGCAGCGCGCTCCCAGCTTTTTCACCGCGGAGTACTACGAGTTGGGCGCCGACGGCACGACGCGCCAGCTCCCGCTGCCCCTCGGCGCGGACCTGAAGGGTGCGCAGGGGCGCAGTCTCCTCTTCACGCTGCGGGAGGACTGGACGCCACCTGGGCGCGCATCCCTCGCCAAGGGCTCGCTCATCGCCTACACGTTGCCGGCGTTGGGCAGCACGGGCGAGGCCGCCATCGCCGTGCTCTACGCGCCCGATGCCCGCAGCGCGATCGACCAGGTGGCCGCGGGTCGCGACGCCGTCTACGTCTCGATCAATCACGACGTCACGGGGAGCATCCACGTATTCCGCGTCGGGGCATCCGGTACCTGGAGCGAGTCACGGCTCGAGCTGCCGGCCGCCGGCTCGACTCACATCGTTTCAACCAACAACTGGGGTCCGGAGGCGCAGTTCCGCTTCGAGAGCTACACCACCCCGACGACGCTGTATGCAACGGGCGGGCAGGGCAAGCCCGTGGCGATCAAGTCGCTGCCGGCGCGCTTCGATGCCACGAATCTTGCGACCGAGCAGTTCTTCGCGACTTCGAGCGATGGCACCAGGGTGCCTTACTTCGTGACACGCTCGCGCAGCCTCACGGGGCCGGCGCCCACGGTGCTCTATGGCTACGGCGGCTTCGAGATCTCCCTCACGCCGAGCTACTCGGCCAACTTCGGCATGTTGTGGCTGACGCGCGGCGGCGTGTACGTCGTCGCCAACATCCGCGGTGGCGGCGAGTACGGTCCGGCATGGCACCAGGCGGCGCTGCTCGAGAACCGGCAGAAGGCCTACGACGATTTTCAGGCGGTTGCCGCGGACCTGGTCCGGCGCGGGATCACGACTGCGAAGCAGCTCGGCATCATGGGCGGCTCGAACGGCGGACTGCTGGTGAGCGCCAGCATGGTCGAGCGTCCCGAGCTGTTCGGTGCCGTCGTGTGCCAGGTGCCGCTCATCGACATGATCCGCTACACGCAGATCGGCGCCGGCGCTTCCTGGGAGGCCGAATACGGCGATCCGGCAAAGCCCGCCGATCGCGCCTGGATCATGAAGTACTCGCCCTATCAGAACGTGCGTAATGACAAGCGCTATCCACCGGTGTTCTTCGTCACCGCCACCAGCGACGACCGCGTGACGCCGGTGCACGCCCGCAAGATGGCGGCGCGCATGGAGGAGCAGGGGCACACCGTGCTGTTCTACGAGAATACCGATGGCGGGCACGCGGCAGCCGCCGACCACCGTCAGGCGGCGGAGATGTGGGCACTCAGCTTCGTGTACCTCAAGCAGCGGCTCGCGGCGGGCTAGCGCGCCGGTGCGCGCCGTGGCTTCGCTTGAGGTGCTGCGCGCCGCCGAGCGCACGGCGGTGCCCTGGAAGAATGCCGGCGGCCTCACCCGCGAGGTCGTCGTGTCCCCGCCGGGGAGCGACCTGCAGGACTTCGACTGGCGGGTCAGCATCGCGGACGTTCGCACCGCCGGAGCATTCTCGGTCTTCGTGGGTGTCGAGCGCCTCATGGCGATCATCAGCGGACGGCTGTTGCTCGTCATCGATGCCCGCGCTCCGCTCACCCTCACGCCCGAGAGCGACGCGGTCGCCTTTGCAGGCGAGACGCCGGTGTTCGCCGAGCCGCTCGGGGGCTCCGTGACCGACCTCAATGTCATGACACGACGCTCCCGCTGCCGGGCGAGCCTGACGCGCCAGTGCGCAGCGCAATCCGAGCGGCTCGAGCCGCGCGCCGACACGACGCTGCTCGTTGCCCTCGTGGATCTCCTCGTGTGCCGCGGGAACGACCAGCTCGCGCTGACGCGGCTCGACGCGCTCAGGTTCGGGCGCGGGCCGGCATGCACCATCACCGGTCGTTTCGGACCTGCCGTGTTTCACCTCATCGAGATCGACTAGCCGCCCGCAGTGCCTCGGGAGGATGACGCGAACGCGCTCGCGTCCGTCCCTTTTGGATCAGAGCGAGTGAGGCGCCGCTGTCACTCTGGCGGCATCCAATCCTGGAGCCAGACGTGGCCTTTGCGACCGACCATCCTTACGTCCTCACCGCCAGCTGTCCGAGCCGCATGGGCACGACGGCTGCCATCACCGGGTTTCTCGCCGCGCGGCGCTTCTACCTGATGGAGATGCATCAGTTCGACGACACTCTCTCGCAGCGCTTCTTCGTGCGTATCACGTTCTGCGGCGTGCAGGGCGAGCGCGTGGAACTCGCGCGGCTGCGGAGCGAGTTCGCCGCCGTCGCCGCGGCCGAGGAGCTGGAGTGGCGCATTCACGACAGCCACGAGCGCACACGGGTGCTCATCATGGTGTCGAATTTCGATCACTGCCTCGAGGACCTGCTGTACCGCCATCGCACCGGCGAGCTGCGCATGGACGTCACCGCGGTCGTATCGAACCACGTGACGCTGCAGCCGACCGCCGCACGGCACAACCTGCCCTTCTTCCACCTGCCGGTGACGCCCGCGAGCAAGGCAGCGCAGGAGCAGCGCCTGCTCGAGCTCATCGACTCGACCCGCACCGAGCTCGTGGTGCTCGCCCGCTACATGCAGATCCTGTCCGACGGCCTGTGCGAGCGGTTGCGCGGGCGCGCCATCAACATTCACCACTCGTTCCTGCCGGGCTTCAAGGGCGCCAAGCCCTATCACCAGGCCTACGACCGCGGCGTCAAGGTGATCGGCGCCACCGCGCACTACGTGACCCATGACCTCGATGAGGGACCGATCATCGAGCAGATCGTCGAACGGGTCGATCACGGCTATACGCCCGAGATGCTGGTGGCAGCGGGGCGGGACTCCGAGCGCCGTGCCCTGTCGGCGGCGGTGCGCTATGCGCTCGAGCACCGCGTGTTCTGGAACGGCGGCCGGACGGTGGTCTTCAAGTGACGCCCGGAGGCGTCGCGCGCAGATTGAGGCCGGCGACGTCCGGCGCAATGAGAGGCGGCGCGGGACTGCCGTGCACGATGCCGAAGCGGCCGTCGTGCCAGTCGCGTGTCGCCGCAACGATGTCCTCGCGGGTGCGTGCCACGAAGTTCCACCATACGAGAATCTCTTCGCCGAACGGCGTCCCGCCGATCAGCAGGACCCGGGCGGTCGACTCGCACGTGAGAGCGAGCTCCCGGAGCCCGGGACCGAAGTAGAGCAGGGTGCCTGGGCCGAGCGCAACGCCCGCTACCGTCACCGCGCCAGCGAGGGTGAGCGCCGCGTGTTCGAACGAGGGCTCGAGCGGCAGGCTGAGCGCCGCCGGACCGCGCGCCGACAGGTCGAGACCCACGAGCGGCGAGTAGACCTCTGCCGGCGAGCGTTGTCCGAGGGCGCTCCCGGCAAGCACCCGCACGCTGAAGCCGCCGCTCTCGATGAGCGGCAGATGCGGATGGTTGCGAAAGGCCGGAGGGCGGCGCCGCTCGGCTTCGGGCAAGGCGATCCACAGCTGTGCCGCGTGCAGCCGTCCCGCCCGTCCGGGAGCTGAGTCTTCGGCGTGCGCGATTCCCGCTCCCGCAGTCATGAGGTTGACCTGACCCGGGGTGATCAGCTGCTCGTTTCCGAGGCTGTCGCGGTGAACCACTTCACCCTCGATCAGCCAGGTGAAGGTCTGCAGTCCGATGTGCGGATGGGGCCCGACGTGCAGGCCGCCGTCCGCGGCAAATTCCATCGGCCCGGCGTGATCGAGAAAGCACCAGGCTCCCACGGTGCGGCGCTGTCGGTTGGGCAGCGCGCGGCGGATGGTGAGGCCGCCGCCGATCTCGGCGCTGCGCGCCTCGAGGCGCTCGGGCGGCGGCGGGCGACTCATGGCGGCACCAGCGCGCTCTCGATGCGTATCTTGCCCGTGAGCACCCGATGGATCGGACATTTGTTGGCAACATCGAGCAGACGCTCGCGCTGCGCCCGGGTCAGCTCTCCCTGCAGGGCGAGGCGACGGCGGATGTCGTTGCCGCCGCCGTCCGGCGCACCGTCGGGATTGAACTCGAGCGTGACTTCGACCCCGGTGAGTGCCCAACTGCGCGCACTTGCGTACATGCGCACCGTCATCGCAGTGCAGGCCCCGAGGCTCGAGAGCAGCAACTCCGTGGGCGTGGGTCCCTTGTCGGCGCCGCCCGCCGCGAGCGGCTCGTCACCGAGCCAATGATGACCGCGGTGATTCTCGATCGTGACCACGAAGGGATCGGTGCCGTTCACCACGGTGACGTGGGGGGCGGCGCCCGGGCGAGCGGGGCTCATGTCGTCGTGCTCATTTGCGGACCAGCGACTCGATGCGGGTATCGGGCACCAGCCATACCAGTGCCACCGCCACGTAAAGGGCAATCGCGACCCACGGCTCGAGGAACGCGAGCGCGATGGCGGCGAGGTACAGCGCAATCGAGAGTTTTCCCTTGAAATCGCCGCCGGTCGCCACGGCCAGGCGTGAATCCCGGCCATTGAGCGCGATGATCTGCGCCTGCAGATTCGTATAGCTCAGGGCGGCACACGCCAGCACCACGCCGTAGGCCGCAGTCGGCGCCGCCGCGAACCCCGCCTCGTCGATCCAGCGGATCACGAACGGTACCAGCGACAGCCAGAACAGCAGCACCAGGTTGGCCCACAACACCCTGCCGTTCACGCGCTCGGTGACATGCAGCATGTGATGATGATTGTTCCAGAAGATTCCGACGTTCACGTAGCTCAGCACGTAAGCGAGCAGCACCGGCAGGTCCGCCTTGAGCGCCCGCAAGTCGCTGCCCTGAGGCACATGGATCTCGAGCACCATGATGGTGATGATGATGGCCACCACGCCGTCCGTGAATGCCTCCAGGCGTCCGGTGTTCATGTGACCATGTTAACCCGAGCCGATGTTAAGCTGGCACGCGGCCGGTGGGCGGGGTTGTGGCAGCCCGCCGGGAGCGGAGCATGAGCGCGACTCGAGCATTCCTCGAAGCCCGGGATCAGCTGCTGAGCTGCCGGGAGGATCTGGCGGAGGCGCTGCGCCGATTCCGCTGGCCGGAGCTGACCGAGTTCAACTGGGCGCGCGACTACTTCGATGTGATCGCGGCGCAGAACGAGGCGCCGGCGCTGCGCGTAGTGGACGATGGCGGCGGCGACCAGACGCTGAGCTTCGGCGCGCTCGCGCGCCGCTCGAGGCAGGTGGCGGCGTTTCTCGGCGCCGCCGGCGTCGGGCCGGGCGATCGCATCCTCCTCATGCTGCCCAACTGCACGGCACTGTGGGAGACGATGCTCGCAGCGATACGCCTCGGCGCTGTCATCATCCCCGCTGCCACACTCCTCGAGCGTGAGGATCTCAGGGATCGACTCGAGCGCGGGCGCGTCAAGGCAGTCGTCACGCAGTCGATGCTCGCCGGCCGCTTCGCGGCGCTCGCGGGCGCGCCGCTGCGCATCGCGGTGGGGGACGCACCGCCCGGTTGGATCCCCTACCAGCGTGCCGAAGCGGCGGCGGCCACTTTCGTCGCCGCACCTACGCGTGCCGACGACCTGCTGTTGCTCTATTTCACCTCGGGCACGACCGCGCGCCCGAAGCTGGTCGCTCATACTCAGGCAAGCTACCCGGTCGGGCACCTCTCCACGATGTACTGGCTCGGGCTCCGACCCGGAGACGTTCACCTGAATCTGAGCTCACCGGGCTGGGCGAAGCACGCCTGGTCGAGCCTGTTCGCCCCCTGGAACGCGCAGGCCAGCGTGCTCGCCTACCACTACGAGCGCTTCGATCCCGTCGCACTGCTCGGGCAGCTGGTGCGCTGCCGTGTCACGAGCTTCTGCGCGCCGCCGACGGTATGGCGGATGCTGATCCAGCACGACCTGCGCGCCGTCCGCGTGTCGTTGCGGGAGGTCGCGAGCGCCGGGGAGCCGCTCAACCCCGAGGTCATCGAGCAGGTGCGCGCGGCCTGGGGGATGACGATCCGCGACGGCTTCGGCCAGACGGAGACCACGGCGCTGGTTGGCAACTCTCCCGGGCAGGCGGTCAAGCCCGGCTCGATGGGGCGTCCGCTGCCCGGCTGCCCCGTGGTGCTGGTCGACCCGCAAGGCCACCTCGCGGAGGAGGGGGAGATCTGCCTCGACCTGAAGGACCGCCCGCTCGGCCTCATGCAGGCCTACCTCGATGACGAGGAGCGCACGGCGAGCGCCATGGCCGCTGGCTACTATCACACGGGGGATGTCGCCGCGCGCGATACGGAAGGCTACCTGACGTACGTAGGCCGCATGGACGATGTGTTCAAGTCCTCGGACTACCGCATCAGCCCCTTCGAGCTCGAGAGCGTGCTCATCGAGCACGCCGCGGTCGCCGAGGCCGCGGTGGTTCCCAGTCCGGACGCGCTGCGCCTCTCGGTGCCGAAGGCGTTCATCGTACTAGCCGCCGGGCAGGCGCCCGATGCCGACACCGCGCGCTCCATCTTCGAGCACGTGCGCTCGCGGGTCTCGTCCTACAAGCGCATTCGCCGCCTCGAGTTCTCCGAGCTGCCGAAGACCATCTCGGGGAAGATCCGCCGCGTGGAGCTGCGCAAGATCGAGGAGGCGCGTGCGGCGGGCGGCGCGCGCCGCGCGCACGAGTTCTGGGAGGAGGACCTGAGGCCGCCCGCGAGCCGCCCGACGCGTTGAGATCTCGAAGTCCCGGCACTCGAGCGTCCGCCGGGGGGTAACGGTCCGCTCTTACTGTCCCTGACTCTGCACCAGCGGAGTTCGCGAGCCGAGCTGCAGATCGACCATCATCTGGAGCCGCCGGTCGATCTGACCGAAGGTCGCAGCCTTCCTGCCGCCGATGGCCTGCGCGACGATAGGCGTATATTTCGCGCGCAACTGTGCCGCAGCAATGTCCACCTCCTGAAGCTGCTTGATCAGCCCGAGGGCCTGCTCATCCGTGAGCGTACCGTAGCCATCCGCGTACTGCTGCAGGGCCGAGTACTTCTTGTCGTTGACCTTCGTGAGCTCCGCCACGTACCGATCGTAGATCGGCCAGAACTTGGTAGCATCCGCGTCCGATAGTTTCAGGTTTTGCGCGAGGATCTGCTTTTTCTGCGAGCGCAGGTCCTTGCGCAACAGCTCCATCTCCTGATCGCTGATCCGATGCGGCTGGCTGTCGGCCGCCGCCGCCGGCTGGGCGCCCGCGTTCTGGGCCTGAGTCCCTGCGGCGCAGGCGAGCAAGCCGCCGGCTGCCATCGACACCACAATCCATTTCTTCACTGTCGTGCTCCCCTGTCGTTGATGTTGAGTCCCCGTCAGACATCAGTGTGCCCGGTCCGCGCTATGATGGGCAAATGCTCGATCCGGCCGTCGGGGTGTTGCTGTGCGGGTGCGTAGCCCTGTTGTTCATGGGCGCAGCCCTGCACAAGCTCCGCCGCCTGGCGGATTTCACCGAGGTGCTGCGCGCCTATCGGGTGCTGCCGGCCGGCTTCGCGCGCTGCGCGCCGCTCGTGCCGCTCGCCGAGCTCGCAGTTGCGGCCGGACTCGCGACCGCGGCCACGCGCTCGGCTGCGGCGCTCGGCGGCGCGGGATTGCTCCTCGCGTATGCGGCGGCGATCGGCGTAAACCTCGGCCGCGGCCGGTACCACCTGGCCTGCGGCTGCGGCGGACCCGACGAGGCGCGACCGATAGCCCCGTGGATGGTGGCGCGCAACCTCGTGCTCGCGCTGGCGCTCGCCGTTACGCTGCTGCCCTGGCGAGTACGGCCGCTGCTGCCGACGGACCTCCTGACGATCGGCGCCGGTGCCGCGGTTGCCGCCCTCTTATATATGTGTCTGGACAGGCTGCTCGGCCGCGTGGTGCCCCGGACCCGAGCGCTCGGGAGCCCGCGATGACTGCGCTCGCGGTTTCCAACGTCGTGCTGTGGGTCCTCGTCCTGGTGCTCGCGGCAGTGGTGCTGGCGCTCACGCGGCAGCTCGGGGTGCTGCACCAGCGCATCGCGCCGGCCGGAGCCCTCATGCTGAATCGCGGCCTCAGCGTGGGAGGGCCCGCACCCGTGCTCGAGCTTGCGGCACTCGACGGCCGCGCCGTGAGCGTCGGCGTTGCGCGCGCCGACGGACGCAGCACGCTGCTGCTGTTCGTCTCTCCGACCTGCCCGGTGTGCAAGTCGCTCCTGCCGGCCGTGAAGTCCAGCCGCAAGGACGAGCGCTCGTGGATGGACGTCATCCTGGCGAGTGACGGCGACCCCGCCGAGCAACGCGAGTTCGTGCACGCCCAGGGCCTCGAGGAGATTCCCTACGTGGTATCGGCGGCCCTGGGACTCGCCTACCAGGTGAGCCGGCTGCCGTTCGCGGCCCTGCTCGACGAGCACGGGGTGTTGCGTGCGCGTGGCCTGGTCAACTCGCGCGAGCACCTCGAGAGCCTGTTCGAGGCCAAGCGGCTCGGGGTGGCCTCGCTCCAGGAGTATTTCTCCGGCGCGGCCTGACGGGAGGAGTGATGAATCCGCCGACGATCGACGCGGCCGTGTGGGCCGTGCTGGCCGACTACGAAGCGCGCGCCGAGCGCGAGGAAGCGCTTTGGGAGGCGCTCGGACCCGAGGAGGCCGAGCGGCGCATCGATGAGATGCTGCTGCCGGTCGGCCGGGCGACCGGCACGCTGCTGAATCTCCTCGCCAGGGAGGCCGCTGCGCGCCGTATCCTCGAGATCGGCAGCTCCTTCGGCTACTCGACCGTGTGGCTCGCCGATGCGGCCCGCGCCGTCCGCGGCAAGGTCGTGTCGCTCGAGCTGCGGCGCGAGAAGACCGAGTATGCGGGCGCGCAGCTCGCGCGCTGCGGCCTCGAGGCCTACGTCGAGTTTCGCGTCGGCGATGCGCTCGCGAGCCTCGCTGAGCTTCCCGGACCCTTCGATCTGGTGCTGATCGACCTGTGGAAGAACCTGTACGTACCGGTGTTCGAGCTGCTGTACCCGAAGCTTGCACCCGGCGCGCTGATCGTCGCCGACAACATGATCGAGCCGGCCAGCGCCCGTCCGCACGCGCACGCCTATCGCCAGGCGGTGCACGCCGCGCGCGGCATGAGCTCGGTGCTGCTCCCGGTCGGCAACGGCATCGAGGTCAGCCGCTATCAGTGAGGGTCGGCGCCGTCGCCGAGGACGATCTCGACCCGCTTGTTGTGGCGCCCCTCGCTGCGGATCCTGACGACGCGGATCGCGCCGATCTCGGCGATGTTGGCCACGTGCGTGCCGCCGCAGGGCTGCAGGTCGATGCCCGGGATGCTGAGCAGCCGCACCCGGCCCATGCCGCGCGGCGGCTGCACGCTCATGGTCTTCACCAGCTCCGGTTGCGCGTCGAGCTCGGCGTCGGTGATCCAGGTGGTCGCGGTGGCGACCGCGGAGGCGATCAGGCGGTTGGTCTCGCTCTCGATGTGCGCGGCATCGAGCGCCGCGAGGTCGATGTCGAAATCGAGACGCGCCTTGTCGGGCGCGATGTTGCCGCCGGTCACCGGGGCGACGACCACGCATGACAGCAGGTGGAGCGCGGTGTGCAGGCGCATCAGGCGATGGCGCCTCGGCCAGTCGATCTCGAGGCTCACCGGCTCGCCGGGCTCGGGGAGCGCGGCGCCGCTCGCCGCGACATGCACGACGCTCTCGGGCGCTTCGCCCTTGCGGGTGTCGGCGATCGCTATGCGCGTGCCGTCCGCACGCACCAGCGTGCCGGTGTCGCCGGCCTGTCCACCGCCCTGCGGATAGAACACCGTACGGTCGAGCTCGATGCCGCGCGGGCCCACCGCCATCACCCGCGCGGTGGCGGCCCTGAGGTAGGCATCGTCCCGGAACAACAATTCGGAGCTCATCCGTCCGGCCCCGAGGCTACAATCAGGCGGCGCATGGCTGCGTTCTCCTATCGGATCGTCAACGTATTCACCCAGGGCCGGGCGCCGCTGAGCGGCAATCCCCTGTGCGTATTCGAGCGCGCGCAGGCGCTCGATACGGCAAGAATGCAGGCGCTGGCACTGCAGTTCAACCTGTCGGAGACCAGCTTCATCCTGCCCTCGGAGCGCGCCAATGCCGCAGTGCGCATCTTCACGCCGCAGTACGAGATGCCCTTCGCCGGACACCCGACGCTCGGCACGGCGCACGTCTGCCGTGCGCTCGGGCTGGGCGGCGACCGCCTGACGCTCGAGCTGCCGGCGGCGGTCATACCGGTGCGCGCCACCGGCGATCGCTGGACGCTGCAGGCGCGCGCGCCGCTGTGGCGCGAGGTCAGCGAGCCGCGCCTGACACTCGCTGCCATGCTGGGGCTCGAGGAGCGCGACCTCGGCGAGCGTCCGTTATGGGTGTCGGCGGGGGTCGAGCAGCTGATCGTGCCGCTCGCGAGCGAGGCGGCGATCCGGCGCGTCAACGTGCGCGCGGATCTGCTGGCGCAGCTGCGCAGCGCCGATGGACACAGCCAGGTCTATGTGTTCGCGCCGGCGGGCAGCGGATTGCTGGCGCGCTTTTTCTTCCCGCAGGGGCGGGCGGTACTCGAGGATCCGGGGACCGGATCGGCGTGCGCGAATCTCGGCGGCTGGTGCCTCGCCACGGGCCGGACCCTGCCCTGCGAGTTCGACATCTCGCAGGGCGAATACACCGGCCGGCCCTCGGCGCTGCGGCTGCGGGTCGACGAGGAACGCAACGTATTCGTCGGCGGCGACGTGATCGAGCTCGGGCGCGGCTCGGTGACCCTGTAGACTCGCACCCGCGTGGATCCCAAGCTCCTCACCCCGATCCTGATCGCAGCGCTCGTAGTCTTCTCGGTCGTGCGCCGCCTGCGGCGGACTTTCGGCCGCCAGGCCGTGCAGCCGGGACGGATCTGGCTTCGCATCGGCATTCTCACCATCGTCGGCGGCCTCATCGTTGCGACCAGTGTGACGCGCGGCGCCGAGATGCTCGCGGCCCTCATCGCCGGTTTCGCCTGCGGTGCGGCGCTCGCGTACCTGGGGCTCCGGCACACGCGTTTCGAGGTGACGCCGGAGGGCCGCTTCTACACGCCCCACACCTATATCGGCCTGGCGGTGACCCTGCTGTTCCTCGGCCGTCTGGCCTACAGATTCCTCTACCTCGCGGGCGGGGCAAACGGGACGTTCGCGTCCGACCCGAACGCCGCGGCGGCGTACCAGAGAAGCCCGCTGACGGTGGGGATCTTCGCGGTTCTGATCGGCTACTACGTGCTCTTCTACGCGGGGGTCCTGCGCAGAACCCGCGCCCCCGAAGTGCCGGTCCCCAGCCCCGCCTCGCCGGACCCGCCCGAGCCGCGCGGCGGCCGTATCTGTTAGTCTCGCGGTCCTTCGCGGCGAGCGGGGAGGGACTCGATGCGCACGCTGATCTCGCTCCTGGCGGCAGCAACGCTGCTCGCCTCGCTGACTGGCGCGGCCGCCGGCGCCCCGCCCACGCCGCCCATGAAGCCGGACATCCCGGACGAGTTCAGCCCGCCGAACGCGGGTTTCGACTACGAGAAACGCATCGTCATGATCGCGATGCGCGACGGCGTGAAGCTCAACACCGTAATCGTCATCCCGAAGGGCGCGAAGCGCGCGCCGATCATCCTGACCCGCACGCCCTACAGCGCGGCCGAAGCCACCGAGCGCACGCCGAGCCCGCACATGCTGGCCGAGCTCGGCATGGCGGACGATGTATTCGTGTCGCAGGGCTACATCCGCGTCTACCAGGACATCCGCGGCAAGTACGCCTCGGAAGGCGAGTACGTCATGACGCGGGAGTTGCGCGGCCCGCTCAACGCCACTGCGGTCGACCATGCGACCGATACCTACGACACCATCGAATGGCTGGTCAAGAACGTGCCCGAGTCGAACGGCAAGGTGGGCATGATCGGCTCTTCCTACGGGGGCTTCACGGTGCTCATGGGGCTCGTCAATCCGCACCCGGCTCTCAAGGCCGCGGTGCCGGAGTGCCCAATGGTCGATGGCTGGAAGGGCGATGACTGGTTTCACAACGGCGCCTTCCGCCAGAGCAACTTCGACTATATCTACGGGCAGAATACCCGCCGCGGCGAGGGCCTGAAGATCGCGCGCGGCACGCACGACGACTATCAGCTGTTCCTCAATCTCGGATCCGCCGGCGCCTTTGCGCAGCACTTCGGCATCGATCGACTGCCGTTCTTCCAGAAGCTCGCCGGGCACCCGGCCTATGACGATTTCTGGCGTGGCCAGGCACTCGATCAGATTCTCCCCAAAAAGCCGCTCAAGGTCCCGACGCTGTTGGTGACGAGTCTCTGGGACCAGGAGGACATGTACGGCGGCGTGCATACCTACGCGGCGCTCAAGCCCCAGGACAAGGACAACACGCTCGTCTTCATGGTGCTCGGTCCGTGGCGGCACAGCGGCATCAACGGCGACGGCACGACGCTCGGGCCGCTCAAGTTCGACGGCGACACGGCGCTGCAGGCGCGGCGCGATGTCATCGAGCCGTTCTTCGCGGAGCATCTGAAGGATGAGGCGCCCCGGGCGCAGCTGGCGCCCGTGACGGCGTTTGAGACCGGCACCAATGTCTGGCGGCGGCTGCCGGCCTGGCCATTGGCCTGCGAGTCGGGCTGCGCCGCGCGCTCCCAGCCGCTTTACCTGCAGCCGCACTCCGGCCTGAGCTTCACCGCCCCTCCGGTGAAGAGCGGCATGCCCTTCGATGAGTACGTGTCCGATCCCGCCAAGCCGGTGCCGTACGTCCCGCGACCGATGCTGTTGAATGATCGCAGCATCTGGACGCGCTGGCTGGTGACCGATCAGCGCGGGGTCGACGGACGCACCGACGTGCTGACGTACACCTCCGAGCCGCTCACCGCGCCGCTGCACATCGGCGGCGCACCGATGGTGAATCTCTTTGCCTCGACTACCGGCACCGACAGCGACTGGGTGGTGAAGCTGATCGACGTCTACCCCGACGAGGTGCCGTCGGACCCGCCGATGGGCGGCTACCAGCTGGGCGTAGCGATGGACATATTCCGCGGACGTTATCGCGAGAGCCCGAGCCATCCGAGCCCCATAGCTTCCGGCAAGGTGGAGGAGTACCGCTTCGCGTTGCCCGAGGTGAATCACGTGTTCCTGCCCGGCCACCGCCTGATGGTGCAGATCCAGTCGAGCTGGTTTCCGCTCTACGACCGCAATCCGCAGACCTACGTCGACAACATCTTCTTCGCGCGGCCCGAGGACTACAGGAAGGCGACGCAACGCGTGTACCACATCGGCGGAGCCGCGAGCTTCATCAACCTGCCGGTAGTCGAGCAGCGCTGAAGCCACGCCCCGGTGGCGCTGCCGGAGAAGTAGATGCCGCAAACCGGCCAGTCCCCGCGCGAGGGGCTGACGATAATGGGGCAGGGCCCACGCGACTCGCAGCAGCGCTCAGGATAGCCTCATGGACCAGCAGCCCCAGACCACCCCCGCGCCGCGGGCGCGCCGCCCGAGCGGCCGCGACGCGAAGATCGCCGCACGCACCGCGCGCAGCCAGGCGTTCGTTCCCTACATCACCCGCAACATCCCCTACTACGAGGTGCTGTCGGCGGAGGGGCTCGAACTCCTGGAGCACAACGCCGACACCATCCTCCAGGAGATCGGCATCGACTTCCGCGACGACGCGGAGTCTCTCGAGCTGTGGAAGAAGGCGGGCGCGGACCTGCAGGGCGAGCGCGTGCGCTTCCCGCGCGGCATGTGCCGGGAGATCGTGCGCCGCTCGGCGCCGCAGGAATTCACCCAGTACGCACGCAACCCGGCGCGTAACGTCGTGATCGGCGGTAACCGTACGGTGTTTGCGCCGGCCTACGGCTCGCCCTTCATCCGCAACCTCGACGAAGGGCGGCGCTACGCCCGCATCGAGGACTTCCGCAATTTCGTCAAGCTCACCTACGTCGCGAACTCGCTGCACCACTCCGGCGGCACGATCTGCGAGCCCGTCGACCTGCCGGTCAACAAGCGGCACTTCGACATGGTGTACAGCCACATGAAGTACAGCGACAAGCCGTACATGGGCTCGGTCACCCACCCCGAGCGCGCGCGCGACACGGTGGAGATGACCCGGATCCTGTTCGGCGACAACTTCACCGATCCGGCGACCGGCAAGCCGCGCACCTGCATCGTAAGCCTCATCAACGCGAACTCGCCCCTCACCTGGGATGCGACCATGCTCGGGGCGCTGAAGACCTACGCGCGCGCCAACCAGGCGACCGTCGTCACGCCATTCATCCTGGCCGGCGCCATGTCCCCGGTGACGGTGGCCGGGACCGCGGCGCAGACGCTCGCGGAGGCGCTCGCCGGCATGGCGCTGGCGCAGCTGGTGAATCCGGGTGCGCCGGTGATCCTCGGCAGCTTTGCCTCATCGCTCTCGATGCAGTCGGGAGCGCCGACCTTCGGCACGCCGGAGCCGGCGCTGGTGCTGTACGTGATGGCCGCGCTCGCGCGGCGGCTCGGCGTACCGTTCCGCTCCGGCGGCTCGCTCTGTGCCGCGAAGATTCCCGATGCGCAGGCCGCCTACGAATCCGCCAACACCCTGATTCCGACCTGCCTCGGCGGTGTCAATTTCGTGCTGCACACCGCCGGCTGGCTCGAGGGGGGGCTCGCCATGGGCTACGAGAAGTTCGTCATGGACGCCGACCAGGCCGGCATGATGCACACGCTGCTTGCCGGAGTGGATCTGTCGGAGAACGGCCAGGCGCTCGATGCGATCCGCGAGGTCGGACCGGGCAAGCACTTCCTCGGCTGCGCCCACACGCAGGCGAACTTCCAGACCGCGTTCTACCGCTCACCGCTCGCCGACAACAACAGCGTCGAGCAGTGGGAGGCGGAGGGCGCCAAGGACACGATCCAGCGCGCCAACGCGCTGTGGAAGAAGCAGCTCGAGGAGTACGAGGCACCGCCGCTCGACCCGGCGGTCGATGAGGCGCTGCTCGACTACGTGAACCGCCGCAAGGCGTCCTTTCCGGACTCGAACGTCTGACTCACCCGCGGCACGGCGGCAGGCCGGAGCTGAAGTAGACCGCGTTCGGAGCCTCCGAGCGCGCGATCGCGATATCGGGCCATCCGTCCCCGTCGAGGTCGGCGATGGCGAAGCCATAGGCGGTGCCCGCGCCATCGCCGAAGGGCAGCGGTGTGAAGCGGTGTCCATCGCCGTCATTGAAATAGACCACCGAGGGCGCGTTCACGAAGCCAACGACGATGTCGGGCTTGCCGTCGCGGTTCAGGTCGCCCACGGCCAGCGCATAGGGGGCCGCCCTGACGTCTCCGAGTCGCAGCGGGAGCGAGAAAGTGCCGTCTGGTTGATTGAAGTAGATGAAGGTACCGCGCTGCTCGTCGACCGCGACGATATCCATGCGCCCCGTCCCGGTCAGATCAGCCGCAGCCACCATGCGCATCGTCGCGTCGGGTGGGCCGAATGAGGTCCGCTTCGGGAAGTTGCCCTGGCCGTCGTTGAGGTAGACGTAGCTCTGACCACCGTCGCGCTCCGGCACCGCCAGATCGACGTGCCCCTTGCCGCTGAAGTCAGCCTGCGTGATGGTCGTGGCAGACTCGTGCGAAAAAGCGCGGCAATCAGCGTCAAACCTGCCGCCGCCGCGGTTCAGGCACACGTAGCTCGAGCCGGTATGGTCCGGATAGCGATTGGCGACGATGATGTCGGGCAGGCCGTCGCCATTAAGGTCGGCCACCGCAACGTTGCGGGTCGGCCATTCCGGGCGCCCGAAGGTGGAGCCTATGTGAAAGTTGCCGCTACCGTCGTTGAGAAGGACGACCTTGGGATCGGGGGCGTCATTTCCCAGCACCACGTCCAGCGGGCCCTTGCCGGTCATGTCGCCGAGGACCGCGGCATAAGACCGGTAGGGTCGATCGCCGAGGTCATGGGCCACCGGAAACCGACCGTGACCGTCAGCGAGCAGGACGCGACTCATCAGGGGCCAGTGCCTGCCCTTCGCCAACACCAGGTCAGGACGACCAGAGCCGGTCAGGTCACCGATGCTGACATTGGCCGAGGTCGCGGCGGCGCTCTCGAGCAGCAGCACCCGATCGAAGCGCGGATAGAGCGGTCCGCTGCACCCCGTGCCGGGCGGCGTCCCGCTATCACCGTCGGCGCGTACAACTGGCGCACCCATCAGCGTCGCGACGGCGAGCACCAGGGCGGTTTGCCGCATCCCTGAGGACATAGCGGGCGAATGATTGCACGCCCCCACCACGCAGTCAGGTCGCGATGGGGGCCGGTCGGTGAAATGCGCTAGCATTCACCCCGATGGGCCCGACCGTAACGCCTGACCCCACTCAGCGCCGCCTGCGGGCCGGTATCGTGGGCGGCGGCCGCGGCGCCTTCATCGGTGCGGTGCATCGCCTGGCGGCGGAGCTCGACGGCGAGGCGCGCCTGGTCGCCGGCGCCCTGTCATCTCACCCCGAGGTCGCGCGCGAGAGCGCCGCGGCATGGTCGCTCAAGCGCAGCTACGCATCCTACGAGGAGATGGCGCGCACCGAGTCGGCCGACGCCAACGGCATCGACTTCGTCATCGTGGCGACTCCCAACCACCTGCATTATCCGGTCGTGCGGGCCTTTCTCGCGGCCGATATCCACGTGATCTGCGACAAGCCGCTCGCGCTCTCCGTGGCCGAGGGAGAGGAGCTGGTGCGCCTGGTGGAGGCCGGCACGACGCTGTTTGCGCTCACCCACGTCTATACGGGCTACCCGGCGGTGCGCGAGGCGCGCGCACTGGTGCGCGGCGGACGGCTCGGCGAGCTGCGCAAGGTCATGGTCGAGTACACCCAGGACTGGCTCATGGAGCCGGTCGAGCGGGCCGGCAACCGCCAAGCCGAGTGGCGCACCGATCCGGCGCGTGCCGGCATCGGCGGCAGCGTCGGTGACATCGGCACGCACGCTGCGAATCTGCTCGAGTTCGTGACGGGCCGGCGCCTCGAGGCCGTGTGCGCCGATCTCACTTCCTTCGTGGCGGGCCGGCGCCTCGATGACGATGCCAACATGCTGGTGCGGCTCGAGGGAGGCGCCAAGGGAACGCTGGTGTGCTCGCAGATCGCGTGCGGCGAGGAAAACCGGCTCTCACTGCGCATCTACGGGACGCAGGCCGGGCTCGAGTGGCATCAGCAGGAGCCCAATACGCTCATCTACAAGCCCGCCGGCAAGGCCTGGGAGCTGCTGCGGGTCGGACGTGGATATCTGAGCGCGGCCGCGCGCGCCGCCAGCCGCACCCCAGCCGGCCACCCGGAAGGGTATCTCGAGGCGTTCGCCAACGTCTATCGCGGCTTCATGGAAGACGTACGGCGCGTCGGGCGCGGTCAGGCGCCGTTGCGCGAATACCCGGGCGTCGAGGACGGCCTGCGCGGGCTGCGCTTCATCGCGCAGTCGGTCGCGAGCGCTCGTGCCGGGTCGGCGTGGATGCAGCTGTGAGCTCACGCACGAAGGCGCGTCTGTGCGCCATGATGTTCCTGCAGTTCTTCATCTGGGGCGGCTGGTTTGTCACGATGGGAAGCTATCTCGCCACGAATCTGCACGCGAGCGGCGCACAGACCGGACTCGCCTACGGCACGCAGGCCTGGGGCGCCATCATCGCGCCCTTCATCGTCGGACTCATCGCCGACCGTTACTTCAACGCCGAGCGGCTGCTCGGCATCGTGCACATCGCCGGCGGGATCCTGATGTACGTGCTCTACAGCACGAGCGCTTTCGGCGCCTTCTATCCCGTGCTGCTGGCGTACATGATCATCTACATGCCGACGCTCGCTCTGGTGAACGCGATTGCGTTCCGGCAGGTGGACGACCCCTCGCGGCATTTCCCCGGGCTACGGGTGTGGGGCACGATCGGCTGGATCGTCGCGGGACTCGTAATCAGCTACCTCTTTGCCTGGGACTCGCACGCCGGCATCACGGAGGGCCTGCTGCGCAAGACCTTCCTCATGTCCTCGCTTGCCTCCTTCGTGCTGGGTGCTTACGCGTTCACGCTGCCGGCTACGCCGCCGCGTCCCGCGGACGGGGAGGGCGGCGGCCTGGGCCGGGCGCTCGGCTTCGACGCTCTGGTGCTCCTCAAGGAGCGCAACTTCGCCGTGTTCTTCGTCGCCTCGGTCTTGATCTGCATTCCGCTCGCCTTCTACTACCAGAACGCCAATCAGTTCCTGACCGAGATTCAGGTCGCCAACGCCACCGGCAAGCAGACCATCGGGCAGATGTCGGAAGTGCTGTTCATGCTGGCGCTGCCGCTGTTCCTGCGGACCTTCGGCATGAAGGCTACGCTCCTCATCGGCATGCTGGCCTGGGCGGCGCGTTACGTGCTGTTTGCCTTCGGCAACGCGCATGAGCTCGCCTACATGCTGCTCATCGGCATTGCGCTCCACGGCGTGTGCTACGACTTCTTCTTCGTCTCCGGCCAGATCTACACCGACTCCAAGGCCGGCGCCGGGCACAAGGCCGCCGCTCAGGGGCTGATCACGCTCGCGACCTACGGCCTCGGAATGCTGGTGGGATTCTCGGCCGCGGGGCGCATCGACGATCTGTACGCAGCCCAGGGTATGCACGACTGGCAGTCGATCTGGCTCTACCCGGCGGCCTTCGCCGCGGCGATCTTCCTGCTGTTCGCGGCGAGCTTCCGCAACGAGAAGGTGGCGTATGCCCCGCGGTGAGTTCAAGCCTCGCCCGATGCGCCTCAGCATCCTCACCGCGGCGCTGCAGGAGCTGACGCCGCGCGCACGGCGCGATGCGGATCCGGATCTCGCCATCGAGGAGTGGCTCGCGTTCGCCGCCGAGATCGGCGCGCCCAACATCGAGCTGTCGGCGGCGCTGCACCCGAGCGAGAGCGACGTCCCGGCCGCGGCCATGCTCGATCCGGTGGCCAACACCCTCGACCTGCGCGCGCCCTTCGACGCCCGGCGCGCGGCACGCGTGCGCCGCGCCATGGAAGCCACGAAGGTCGGGCTGTCGGACCTCGGCTATTTCGACAACATGCTCGCCGCCGACGAGGCCGTGCGAGCCAAGAAGCACCAGATGATGCTCAAGGTCTTCGACGCCGCGGTGCTGCTCGGGACCGATGCGGTCACGGGCTTCGTCGGACGCAACCCGCAGCTCAGCATGGACGGGAATCTCGTCATGTTCGAAGCGGTGTTCGTACCGCTGCTGAAGGAGGCCAAGGCCCGCGGCCTCACCTACCGCGTCGAGCAGTGCCCGATGCCGGGCTGGAACGTGAGCGACCACTGGCACAACAACATCGCCTATGCGCCAGGTCCGTGGATCGCGCTGCATCGCATCTGCGAGCGTCACGGGGTAGGCGATCAGTTCCGCATCCACTACGATCCGTCGCACGCGATCCTCATGGGCCAGGATTCGCGCTCGCTGTTCCAGTACCTGAAGGACAGTGGTTACAATTTCCTGATCGGCGGCTTTCACGTCAAGGGACAGGTCATCGAGTCGAGAGGCATTGCGGCGTGGGGCTACGGCGGGCAGACGCTGCAGCGCGGCGACTGGCACGGCGCCGAGCCGAGCCGCGATCCGGCCGAGCAGCTCAACGCCTGGAAGAAGCAGACGGTGTTCGCCGAGCATGAGCTGCCAGGCACGGCGCGCCACGACCCGCTCGCGTACCTGCAGAATCGCTCGGTGGACTGGCTCGACCACCAGCTGGCCGCACGCGAGCTGCTCGCCATCGACCCGGAGAGAACCTACCTCGTGGTGGAGCACGAATACCCGCGGGCCCGGATTCAGGACAAGGAGCGGCTCAAGCCGATCCTGGCCGGCTCGCTCGCCTTCACCCGGGCGATCGATGAGGCCGCGGCGGCGATGTACGCACTCCAGCACGAAGTGCTCGCCGCGCAGGGTATTGCCGTGCAGGGCGTCGGCCGCGAGCCCTACCGCTCCTGAAGTCCGCCTGACGGAAGAGGTGCCATGCCGTTCGTAACCCCGCAGACCCAGCAGCGCGCCTACGACGTGATCGTGGTCGGATCAGGGGCGGCCGGCGGGCAGACCGCCTACACCCTGTGCATGGATGGGGCGCGCGTCCTGATGCTCGAGGCCGGGCGTCGCTACAGGCCCGAGAGCGAGACGCCGATGTTCCAGACGCCGGACCTGGCTCCCCTCGGCGGTGAGGGCACGCCGCAGAAGCCCTTCGGCTTCTACGACGCGACGGTGGACGGCGGCTGGCAGGTTCCCGGCGAGCCCTACGTCCGCACGACCGAGGAGCATGGGGGCCGCTTCGATTGGTGGCGGGCGCGCATGCTCGGCGGACGCACCAACCACTGGGGCCGCATCTCGCTGCGCAACGGCCCGTACGATTTCAAGCCGAAGAGCCGCGACGGACTCGGCTTCGACTGGCCCCTTTCCTACGAGGCTCTGGCGCCGTACTACGACAAGGTCGAGCTGCTGATCGGGGTCTACGGCAGCAGCGAGGGCCTGGAGAACACGCCCAACTCTCCGCCCGGCTGCCTGCTGCCGCCGCCCAGGCCCATCGTGGCCGATTACGCGATCGCGAAAGCGGCCAGAGGTCTCGGCATCCCGGTGATCCCGGGCCACCGCGCGGTGCTCACGCGCCCGCTCGATCACGCGAGCAACCCCCAGCGCATCCATCCCGGCAACGCTCGGGCGCAGGAGATTCTCGCCACCGCCATGCAGAGCCGCGCTCCCTGCCTGTGGGCGACGCCCTGCGGGCGGGGCTGCTCGATCCGCGCGAACTATCAGTCGACGACCGTGCATCTGCCGCCGGCGCTCGCCACCGGGAAGCTCGACATTACGACCGATGCCATGGTGTACGAGGTCACGCTCGGGCCCGATGGCAAGGCGAGCGGCGTCAGCTTTGTCGACCGCACCACGGGCAAGCACGAGCATGCGAGCGCCCGTGTCGTGGTGCTCGCGGCGAGCGCCTGCGAGTCGGCGCGGATTCTCCTCAACTCGAAGAGCGCCCATTTCCCGGACGGGCTCGCCAACTCGAGCGGCAAGGTCGGCCGCTACATCATGGATACGGTCGGGAGTGACGTGTGGGGGCAGGTCCCGCAGCTCGAGAGCCTGCCGCCGCTCAACGAAGACGGCGCGGACGGTCACGCGTACTACACGCCCTGGTGGCTCTACAAGGAGCAGCTCGCCGGCAAGCTCGGCTTTGCGCGCGGTTACCACATCGAGTTCGGCGGCGGCAGACGCATGCCGGGGCCCGGCACGGGGAGCGGCCTCGAATGGCTGACGGGCGGCAACTACGGCGTGAAATTCAAGCAGGACGTGCGCCGCCTGTACGGCTCCTTCGTGTATTTCAGCGGCCGCGGCGAGATGATCCCGAACGAGAACTCCTACTGCGAGATCGACCCGGGCGGCGTCAAGGACCGCTTCGGCATCCCGGTGCTGCGCTTCCACTGGAAATTCTCCGAGCATGAGACTCGCCAGGCGGCGCACATGCAGCGCACCTTCGGTGAGATCATCGAGGCCATGGGCGGCAAGCCGCACAAGATCGAGACCGACGGCGCCAAGGCGATCCTCCCGGGAGGACTTATCATCCACGAAGTGGGCGGGGCGATCATGGGCGCGGATGCGAAGGTCTCGGTCACCAACCAGTGGTGCCAGACCTGGGACGTGCCGAACCTGTTCGTCACCGACGGCGCCGTGTTTCCCTCCAACGCCGACAAGAATCCGACGCTCACCATCATGGCGGTCGCCTGGCGCGCGGCGGACCACATCCTCGAGCGCCTGCGGCGCAAGGAGCTGTGATGGACCGGCGTACGACGATCAAGTGGATGCTGGCGGCGAGCGCGGCCTGGCCGGCGTGGCGCGGGGCGGCGGGGCAGCCGAGGCACGGCACGGCGCTCCTGCGCCCGCCGGCAGCACCCGGTTATGGCACCGATCCGGATCTCATGACACCTCACAAGCGGGGCGAGTTCTGGCCGCTCACCCTGACAGCGGCGCAGCGGCGGCTCGCGGGGGTCCTCTCGGACCTCATCATTCCGGCGGACGAGCACTCCCCGAGCGCCTCGGCCGTCGGCGTCGTGGACTTCATCGACGAATGGGTGAGCGCCCCGTATCCGGACCAGAGCCGCGACCGGCCGATCGTGCTCGGCGGCCTGCGCTGGCTGGATGAGGAGGCCGCGCGGCGCTCCGGCAAGGGCTTTGCCGACCTCGATCTCGTTGGGCAGACGGGCATCTGCGACACGATCTGCGACGCCTCGCGCGCGACCCCCGAGCGGCGCGAGGCCGCACGTTTCTTTGCGCTCTATCGCGACCTGACCGCCGCCGCCTTCTACTCGAGTCCCGCCGGGCGCAAGGACCTCGGCTACATCGGCAACGTGCCCCTCACGAGCTTCGAAGGCGCGCCGCCGGAGCTGCTGAAGAAACTCAACCTCACCTGAGGGGCGAGACCCCCGAGGAGCCATTCATGATCAAGACTTCGCTCGGCGCCGCGGCGCTCTCGCTCGTCCTGGCGGCGAGCGCCGGCTCCGCCGCCGATCAGGGCGCGGGCTCCAAAGGCTGGCGGGCGCTTCTTCAGGATCACAGCGCGCCCGATTGGCGCGGCTGGAAGGCCCCCGGGCTGCCGGCGGGCTGGCAGGTCGATGGCGGCGTGCTGCACAAGGACGGCCCGGTCGATGATCTCGTGACGACCGGCGAATATGGGAATTTCGAGCTCGAGCTCGAATGGAAGATCGGCAAGGCCGGCAACAGCGGCATCTTCTACCGCGGCACGCGCGAGTACGACCACATCTACTGGAGCGCCCCCGAGTATCAGCTGCTCGATGACGCCAACACGGAGGACGGCAAGAGCCCGCTTACGGCGGCGGGATCCGATTACGCGCTGTACGGCGTGCCCGCCGGCGTTTCGAAGCCGTTCGATGAGTGGAACGAGACCCGGCTCGTCGTCCGGGGCAGCCACGTCGAGCACTGGCTGAACGGAGTCAGGGTCGTCGAGTACGACTTCGGCAGCGCCGACTGGAAGCAGCGCGTGGCGGCCAGCAAGTTCTCCAAGTACCCGAACTATGGCCTGGCGGCGCGGGGTCTCATCGGCATCCAGGGCGACCACCCGGGAGCGCTCGCCGTGCGCAACATCCGCATCCGCGAGCTGCCGTGAGATTCAACGTCACCTTCGGCGGGAGCCGGCCGGACTCCGCGCCGCAGCCCGCGCGCACGCCCGAGGTCGTGCCGGAGCTCAGATCGCACGATCTCTTTCCGACCCGCATCTGGCAGGCGCAGCTCGATGCGCTCGAGCCGCAGTTCGGCTCCTGGGTGAAGGAAGTGATGGCGTTGCGCGCCGGCGATCCCGAGCCGGCCGGGCGCACGGTCCGCCAGGGCTGGAACAGCAAGGACATGACGGTGCTCGAGCGGCCGGTGTTTGCGCCGCTCAGACAGGCGATCCGCACCGCCTGCGCGAGCGCGCTGGCCGAGATGGGGCAGGGCGAGCGGGAGTTCGAGTTGCAATCCTGGGTCAACCTGCATGACCGCGGGGGCTTCAACTTCCTGCATCTGCACGAGGGCTCGTTGCTCTCGGGGAGCTTCTACCTCAAGGTGCCGCCCGGCTCGGGCGAGTTCGTGTTCCGCGATCCGCGCCCGGGGGTCATTCACGGCTTCGTCAAGGGCGCCGTCGTCAACGGGCACAGCGACATCCACCTGACTCCGAGCGAGGGGTTGCTGGTGCTCTTTCCCTGCTGGATGGAGCACTACGTCGAGACGCACGAGGCGGACGAGCCGCGCATCGCGATTGCCTTCAATGCCAATCCGCCGGTGAAGTAGGCGAATTCAATCCTGCCGGGTGCTGGGCTTGCGTATTCCGCTGCGTATCGCAGCGTCAAGTACTTCCCGGTTTATATCGCTCAGTTTCTTGAACTTGATGCAATATCCGGTGACGTTTGCCTTTCCGATGGACTTGCCAAATTTCTCTGACAGGTAGTTCTTGTCTTTCAGCCCCATGATGTAGATGGAAATTCCACCGGTGTTGGCACTCATACCGATCTGGTAGAAATCCCGGGTCTTGCCATCGGCGTAATTCATCGTTTGATGGCCGTAGCCGATGTTCGGGTTGGTAACGATCCGCCCTCGGTCGTCTTTTCCATCCAGGAACGACAGACGACAATCCGGAAAGAAACTCACGATGGCAGAGTGCAACGCCTTCATTTCATCCCGTTTTGCCGCGGGCTGAGATTCTATATACGCATTTATTTGCTCGAGCACGTTCGCCATACGGACTCCCGCTAGCTTTTTTGCGCCTCCACGCCGGCCGGGAAGCTCATGTTTCCCCCGAAATAGCACTCGATCGACGCGACCTGCCGGTTTCGCACCTGATGCAGCTCCACGTTGCGAAAGGTCTTCCCCGTGGTAGTGCGCCCCAGATACTTGACGAATGCCTGATCGCCCCTGGCGATGAGCAACTCGATATCGAGAGCCTGGGTGAGGTTGATGTTGGGCTCCCAGCACCTGCTCTTGAAGGCGGTCTTGCTGATATGGTCGTCGTGGTTCGGGCTGCTGAACGTGAAGTCGTCCGCCATGAGGGCGTCGAAGGGCGCCCAGGTCCGGCTCGTTCCCCAAAGCTTGAACCAGGATCGGATAACCGCCTCGGTCTCCGACGTCATGCCGTCGCTGCTGGGCGCGCCTGAGGCCGCGGGTGTGAGCGCCACTCCCGCGAGGCCGACGGTTCCGATTTCGAACAGGGTTCGGCGAGACAACGAATGCGCCATGGCCGGATCCTCCATGAGTTGCCCGTATGCTAGCGTAACCAGACGGCGCGCTGGCACGCGAGCGACCTGACTCGCGGAACCACGGGACGAGCGCGCGGGTTTCCGGGTCTAAGTTTCGGGTACCGCGTCGAACGCCACCGTCAGGCGCGGCTGACTGCCGTGGAAGGGCACGGTTCCGTGCCAGAAGTACGACGGGAACAGCACCAGCATCCCGACTCGCGGTCGGACCGAGAACTCGCTGCCGAGAGCGGGGTCGGTGCGTACCCCGGGCTCGCCGAATGTCAGGATACCCTCGTCGCTCGTCTCGTCGCGCAGGCTGTCGGGCAGCTCCAGGTAGCAGGCCGAGGAGATCCAGCCGCGGGGATGTGTGTGGATGGCGTGATACCCCGCCGAGCGCAGGCGCACCGACCAGGCGCCGTTGAAGCGCCAGCGGCCGTGGTTGCGCCGGCGCAGCGGATCGGTGCCGGGGCCGATGCGCTCGAGGTAGCGGTTGATGGGCCCGGCAAACGCGCTGAACAGTCCACGAATCGCCGCATCAGTACTACGTGAGAGGTCTTGGGTGGTCTCCGTGCCGTGACGCAGCGACTGGAAGAGCAGCGCGTGGCCGCGCGGATCGTGCAGACGGTTGAGGCTCGCGCGCAGGTCGGCGAGGAAGCTCTCCATATCGCGCCAGGGGCGCGGGGCCTCGAGCTCGAGCGGCATCACGAGACGGGCGTAATCGCACAGCTGCGCGTAGCGCTCGTCCCCGAGCAGCCGCCAGGCCGTCGTCTGCAGGGCGATGAGGTACTGGTCATCGGGATCGCTGGCGAGCAGCCGCTCGCAGTGTCCGAGCGCGGCATGCGCGTCGCCGATGCCGAGCAGCGCTGCCGCGAGCACGGTGCGTGCCGCGGCGTTATCGGGTACGAGCGCCAGGGCCCGCTCGGCCAGCGTGCGCGCGTCCTCCGGCGCGAACTCGAGGGCGGCGAGGCCTGCGCGCAGCAGCAGCGCCGGCTGTGCCTCCCGGCGCGCCGCCCAGGGAGCGAGACAGTCGTAGGCCGCGCGGGGGTCACCCGCCCCCTGGAGCAGGGCGGCTTTGGCGGCCCATAGAGCCTCATCGCCCGGGAAGGTCCCGAGCGCCCGATCGAGCTCGGCCGTCGCCGCCGCGACTGCGCCGGTGCGCAGCCAGATGAGCTGGGCGAGGTTGCTATGCGCCTCCACTCGACGCGGCTCGAGCTTGAGGCACTCGCGCAGAGCCTCCTCGGCGCGATCGCGGGCGCCCTGGGCGATGAGGCTGCGGGCGTAAGTGTCGTAGAGCGCCGCCGGACGATAGCCACGGGTGAGGAGCTGGCTGGCGACGCGCGCGGCCTCCTCGTGCTGGCCGGTCGCATTGAGCGCGAGCGCCAGTGCGTGCGCCGCCGCCGGGTTCGCCGGGGTGGCGGCGGTCACGCGCCGATAGACAGCTACAGCCTCCTGCGGGCGGCCGAGCGCGGCAAGCGCGGCGATGTGCTGGCTCGAGAGCTCCGCGTCGGCCCGGCCGGCGAGGCAGAGCGGAGCCGCGGCCGCGAGCGCCTCGGCCGGCCGTCCGGTGTCATTGTAGTAGCGGGCCAGCAGCAGCGCCGCGCGCGGATAAGGGGGCGAGGCGGCGGCGGCGCGCTTCAGCAGCGGCTCGGCCTCGGCCCCACGGCCGCTGCCGAGCAGCAGCTCGCCGAGGCTCGCGAGCGTCGGCGCCCAGCCCGGCTCGAGATCGAGCGCCCGGCGCAGCAGCTCTTCCGCCGCCCCCGGATCGCCGAGCGCCTGCCGGGTGCCGGCGAGGAGGCGCAGCGCCTCGACGAACTGCGGGTGGTCGCCGAGGATTGCCTCGAGCGCAGCGCGCGCGCCGTGGAAGTCCCCCGACCTCAGCAGGGGGTCGATACGCCGCATGGCAGCGGCAAGCTCGGGGGTCAGCGCGCTCATGCAGCCGATGCTACCGGAGCCGCGGCCAGACCGAGCACACAAAAGAGAACCCCCTCGCGCCGGGCGGCGCGAGGGGGCAGGGGCTTCAGCTCACCACTTGTACTTGGCGGTGATGTTGATCTCGCGACCCTCGATCGGCCGCGCCAGCAGCACGCCGCCGAGGCCCACGGCCGAGCCGAAGATGCGCGCATTGCCCTCGGTGAGACCGATCTGGTTGGTCAGGTTGGTCCCCTGCACGCGGAACTGCCAGTTGTTGCCAACGTCGGCGATGATCCCGGCGCCCAGCATGTAGTAGGTGCCGAGGGGCTGCAGGCCCGCCAGATCCTCGTACCGCTGACCGACGTATTCGTAGGTCACGAAACCCGTGAGGTCGCCCCAGGAGAGCGGCATCGCGTAGCTCGGCGTCAGGCGGAACTGGTATTTCGGCTGACGCTGCAGCGGTGCGCCGTTGATGGCGGAGCACTGGGGATTGCCGAGGATGTCCGTATAGGGGATGCAGCCCGTGTAGTCGGTGTAGTGACCGTCCATGTAGTCACCCACCAGCAGGATGTTGAGTCCAGTGACCGGCGTCCAGTTCACCTTGGCATCCACACCGTGGGTCTTGGCGCCGTAGATCAGCGTCTGGCCCGGAATCGGTACACCGGTGCTGGTCGAGGGCGTGTACTGCAGGCCCGTGAAGTCACGCTCGTAGATGCTCGCGTCCAGGTACCAGAACTGGTTCTGGAACTTGAAGCCGCCCTCGTAGTTGTTGACCGTCTCGAGCGGCGCGAAGTTGCCGTTGGCACCCCGGATGTTGTTGTCGAAGTCGTCGTAGTGCACGCCGTCGTTGACGCGCACATAGGCGCTCATGTTGGGAGTGAACGTGTAGTTCGCACCGAAGGTCCACGTGGGCATGGTGTGGGTGTAGTGCTCCACGTCGTTGGTGTTATTACAGAGCGGTACGGCGTTATCGAACAGATCGTTCGCGGCTCCCATCTGCGTGTTGGTGCGGTTACAGGTGCGCTGATGGACGTCGATGTTCTCGATGCGCACACCGCCATCGAGCAGCCAGCCGTTGATGCGCCACGAATCCGACAGATAGCCGGCGATGTTGGTGGCGTTGCCGTGCTGCAGGATGTTGTAGTTGCCGTTCATGTTCACGAAGCCCTGCGGGCTCGACAGGTTGTAGATCAGACCGGTCCCGGGTTGCGTGTACTTGAGCGCGATCCCCGTCGCGTTCGGCGTGTTGGTCATCAGCATCTGGTTACCGAGCGACCAGTTGTCGTTCATGCTGTAGCGCGCGAGGTACAGGCCGCCGGTGAGGTTGTTGCCGGCGAAGATCTCGCGCGTGGCGCGGAACTCGTCGGTGAGGCTCGCCAGCGACTTCTGGATGAACCACCAGCCCTGCTGGATGACGCTCGTGCCGAGCGGCACCGCTGTGCCGTTGTTGGCATAGACGGCGGTAACGGTGCCGAGCGGCAGCCCCTGGCCGTTGCCCGCGCCGTTGCTGCCGCCGACGGTGGGAAGTCCCGCGGCGTTGAGCGAGAAGTTGTTGGAGTCGACCGCGGTCGCGCCGTTGCAATAGCCCGCCGGGGCCGCCACCTGGCAGCCGTACAGGTAATAGCTCAGCGGGCGCGGGTTCGGACCGGAGAAGAGCGCATTCGTGTCCAGCCCGCCGCCGTCGACCATGAAGTTGTTGAGCAGATGCCAGTCGTTCATCTGCTGGTCCCAGTTGATGCCGAAGTACTCGAACTGGGTGCCGCGGCCGTTGGCGAGGTTGGCAGTCTCGAAGCCGCCCTGCGGGTTCGGCAGGCTCACGTTCTGGATGTCGCGACTGCCGTAGGACGAGGCCAGGGGATCGAAGCCGGGGTAAGCGGAGATGTTGCCGTTGCCGCTCTCGATCACAGGGACCGGCACGATGAACTGGTTGTGGTCGTCGAGCACGCGGGCCCAGAACATGAGCGAGCCGCCGTCGAGGTCATGGCTCAGAGTGCCTGTCAGCTGGCCACCCTCGTCGGCGGAGAACTGCGGCGGGCGCACGCCCTTGGAGTCGCGATAGAAGCCGCCGAGGCTGGCGTACCAGCCGTCGCTCACCTTGAAGCCGTAGTAGGCGTCGGTGCGCCACAGCCCCTCATCGCCCCACATCTCGGAGATCGATCCGCCGGGGGCATCGCTGCCGCGCCGCAGGATGAAGTTGGCCGTTGCGCCCATCTGCGCGGGTCCGAACAGCGCGCCCGGTCCGCCCTGGACGACCTCGACGCGCTCGATGGTGTCGTCGATGCGCAGGAACGAGCTCGAATCCATGAAGGAGAGCGAGGGCATGCCGTACATCGGCAGGCCCTGGATCATGTTGGTGAAGAACGGGGCGTCGCCGCCCGAGGGGAAGCCGGCGACCTCGATGTTGGCGCCGGTCTGGCCGCCCGAGGATTCCGGCCAGATACCCGGCGAGACCTTGAGCAGGTCCGCCGTGCTCTTCGGCTGCTGTTGCTTGATCGCCTCAGCGTCCACCGACACGATGTTGTAGCTCGCCTCGAGCTTCTTGACGCCGATGGCGGTCGCCGTCACCACGACTTCCTGCAGCGACTCGCTGCCGGTCGCCGCTGGCGCGGCGGCGGAGGCCTGAGCCTGGTCGGCTGCGTAGGCGACTCCCGAGGCTGAGCCGTAGAGAATCCCGGCTACAGCGGCAGCGATGCTGGTTGCGCCGAAGCGCGCCCCCGGCCGCGCGATGACGGGTGAAACAGGTGCTGTCACAGCGAACCGGGCTCTCCGGTGGAGTGCCTTGTTGCTCTTAGCTCGCATGGGTGGTCCCCTCCCAATTGGTTGAAGCAGGCGTTCTGAGCCGAAGCAGGCGTT
>Ga0335085_10000414_pt1 | contig 124079 bp, 97 predicted proteins | sample Lox_Sample_45_FD_206712 | JGI IMG/M metagenome (GOLD analysis project Ga0335085, IMG submission 206712) | Soil microbial communities from Loxahatchee National Wildlife Refuge, Florida, United States - Lox_Sample_4.5 | ecosystem: Environmental > Terrestrial > Soil > Wetlands | place: USA...
GGTCAAAAACTCGACCGATTTGCGAAACCGCAGTTATTCACTGGATTATTATTTGAACGGCGGGATTGACCCGCAATACAGCCCATACCTTCCGGCGGATACGGCGTCCACAGTGGTCTTGAAATACTCGGCCATTTCGCGTCCGGCGGTGGTCTTTGCGTTCCTGGATGAAAACGAGAACACGATTGAAGACGGCGTTTATCTGCTGTTCCGCGCCCCGGATGAAACCTGGCAAAATGCGCCGTCGGACCGTCACAACCGGGGCCTGAATCTCTCGTTCACCGACGGCCACGGCGAGTACTGGAAATGGCGTTACCCGAAACAAATGCAGAGTCTGGCGGAAGGCATCGCCAGCGACGACGATTTGCAGGATCTGCGACGCCTGCAAGCCGCGCTGCCCAACGCGCCTTGAAATTGTGTTCGGCGGGAAAACGTTGGCTCCTGTCATCCGGCCGCAGCAAAGTAATACTGGACAAACCTCCATCTTAAGCGCGTCATTAAAAAACGACATCATGAATTCCAGCGCGACAAATCATAGTCGTGCGTTCACTTTGATTGAATTGTTGGTCGTCATCGCCATCATCGCGATTCTGGCCGCATTGCTGTTGCCGGCATTGAACCGGACCAAGGCGCGGAGCCTGGGCATCGCTTGCACGGGCAATTCCCGGCAACTGGGACTGGCCTGGCACGTCTATGCCGACGACAATGCCGGCCAACTGGTCAACAACGGCGTTTTCAACGGCTGGGCCGTTTATTGGGGACCGGAGACGGGCCAGCCGGTGGAAACGCCCAATTGGGTTTATGGGATGATGGATTGGACGACTTCGCCGGATAACACCAACTCGCAACTCATCGCCAGCGGATTGCTTTTCTCCTACACGCAACAGGCCAAAATCTACAAATGCCCGGCGGACGCGTATCTGTCGCCGCAACAGGCGGCGAGCGGATTTGCGGAAAGAGTCCGGAGCGTTTCGATGAACATGTTCGTCAAAGGCAGCGCGGTCCCCGGCGAATACTGGCTTTCCGGATACGCGGCTTACGCGAAGGAAAGCGATTTGCTCGCGCCGGCGCCCTCGCAGCTCTGGGTTTTTGCCGATGAAAATCCCGACACCATCAACGACGGCTGGTTGCACACGTCCATGGACAACGCGAATGAGTGGAACGACATGCCGGGCAGCTATCATAACAATGCCTGCCCTTTCAGCTTCGCCGATGGCCACAGCGAACTGCACAAATGGCAATCGCCCAGTGCCGGCCCGCCCGTCATTTACGAACGGATTCCCGTGGAAGCCCCGGGCAGCGTGGATATTCAATGGATGTTTGAACATTCGACCGTGCCGCTGCCCTGACTGCCGCAACGAAATGTTTATCAAAATCCCGTTCGCTGCGACACGTTTCGCAAACCCTTTTACAAGTCGCCTGCGCATCGTATAATGTCCCACTGTGACTTTGCAAAAGCGCCAGCGCGTGGTCTGCGGCATGAGCGGCGGGGTGGACTCCTCAGCCACGGCCGCGCTCTTGCTCGAACAGGGTTACGAGGTCGTTGGCATCACGCTCAAGCTCTGGCCGCAGGATTGCGTAAACCGCGCCGAGGACCGGTGCTGCGGACCGCAGGCTGTCGCTGATGCCCGCGCCGTCTGCCATCAACTCGGCATCCCGTACTACCTGATTGACGAGGCGGCGGAATTCCAGAAGCACGTCATCAATTATTTTGCGGACGAATACAAGGCCGGCCGCACGCCGAACCCGTGCGTGATGTGCAACCAGAACCTCAAGTTTGGCCGTTTGATTGACCGCGCCAACCAGCTCGGCGCAGAGTACATCGCCACCGGCCATTTTGCGCGGATTGAACGCGCCAACCCGGGAGCGCCGGCATCCTGCCGGCCCGTCGCGGCGCAAAATGAAGGTTCTCGCCGGCAAGATGCCGGCGCTCCGGGCCGTTATCTCCTCAAGCGCGGAAGGGATTTGAAGAAGGACCAGAGTTATTTCCTGTTTTCGCTGCGGCAGGACCAACTGGCACGTGCCATGTTCCCCCTTGGCGAAAAAACCAAGAGCGATACCCGCGAAGTGGCCCGACATTGCCATCTGAAAACTGCCGACAAGGAGGAGAGTATGGAGATCTGCTTCGTGCCGGATAATGATTATGGCGGGTTCCTCCAGAAAGCCGGCCTGGCCCGGAAGCATCGCGGCGAGATAGTGGATTTACACGGGCACGTGCTCGGCCATCACGACGGCATTGAATTCTACACCATCGGCCAGCGGCGCGGTCTCGGGATCAGCACCCCCAAGCCGGTTTATGTCGTCGAATTGGACGCGGGAAACAACCGCGTCATCGTCGGTGACGAGCCGGCATTAGATCGTAACGAATTCACCGCGACGAACTGCAACTGGATTCCATTCGACAAGCCGGCAGAGCCGATGGCAGCCACGGTGAAAATCCGTTACAACCATCCCGGAACACCCGCCACCGTGACGCCCACCGGCAATGGTTCGGTAAAAGTGAAATTGCATGCCGCTCAGCGCGCCATCACGCCCGGCCAGGCTGCCGTATTTTACCAGGACGACCTGGTTCTGGGCGGCGGCTGGATTACAAAATAGGGCGGCGCGTACGCGCCGCCCTGTCATTCAGGACGAGCAACGAACAACCCGCCCCGGCTGGCTGCAAGCCGATAAGTCATCGACGGCGGCGGCGAAGTCAAACGGCGGCATCGCCTGTACAATCCATTTCCCTTCCGGTTTGAATCGACACATTTTTCTCACGAGGTAAGAGGCGTAAGGCGCGGAAAGGTTCCCGACCGAAGGATCTTTCACCGGCTCGTTGGTTCGGGTTGACAGCCCGATAAAGCCGGTGCATCGTTCTGGCCATGAAAGCACTGGTTCTACTGATGACGATTAGCCTCTTTCAAATCCTTTCCGCCGAGGCAGCGGAATCCCTTTTCAACATTCCGCTCAAAGACATTGATGGCAAGGACACCTCGCTGAAGCTGTATCAGGGCAAGGTGCTGCTCATCGTGAACGTCGCTTCGCGCTGCGGGTTCACGCCGCAATACGCCGCCCTGGAAGCCATCTACCAGAAATACAAGGACCAGGGCCTGGTCGTGCTCGGCTTCCCCTGCAACCAGTTTGCCCATCAGGAGCCGGGCACGGACGCCGAAATCAAACAATTCTGCACCTCCAAATACAACGTGACCTTCCCGATGTTCGACAAGATCGAGGTCAATGGCCCGAACCGCCATCCGCTGTACGTGCAGTTGGCGGGCAAGGAATCGCCGTTCCCGGGAAACATCGGCTGGAATTTCACCAAGTTCCTCGTCGGCCGCGACGGTAAAATCGTGAAACGCTTCAATTCGCCGGTGAAACCCGACTCGGCGGAAGTCACTCAGGCCATTGAATCCGCCTTGGCGGCCAAATAAAATTCCGCGGCGCTGGCGTTGGCGCGCACCTGTTCCGGATTTTTGCAGCCGGGGATGAGCGCGGACACGGCCGGATTTTCCAGGCACCACGCCATGGCCCACTGCGCCATCGGCACGCCGGGCGGCACTTCTTCTACTTGCAGACGCTCCACCTCGGCTAGGTCGCGCTTCAATTTTTCCGCGTCGAACGTCGTGCGCACGTCGTTGGCGGCAAACGTCGCGCCGGGTTTGTATTTGCCCGAGAGCAATCCGCTGGCGAGCGGCACCCGGGCAAGGATGCCGAGATGGTTTTTCGCCGCGTGCGGGAAATACAGTTCCTCCGCGCGCCGGTCCAGGCGGTTGTAGAAAACCTGTAAAGTCTCCACGCCGAAATTCGCGGCCTCGCGCGCCTGCAGTTCACTGCCCTTCTGCAGAATGGAAACGCCGAGATGGCGGATTTTCCCCGCGCGCTTCTGCTCCGCCAGCCAGGTCCACAATTCCGGGTTTTGAAACACCGCGTCGGAACCGGAATGAAATTGATACAGGTCAATCGCTTCGACCCGCAGCGCCTTGAGCGAAGCGTCCAATTGCTTGCGCACGCCGGCGACGGAAAAATCGTCGTCGCGGTTCATGAAACTATTGAACCGATGGCCGAATTTCGTCGCGACGATCCAGCGTGAACGGTCGCGGCGCGCGAGGTAATCACCGATGAATTTTTCGGCCAGGTGGTCACCGTAACATTCGGCGGTGTCAATCAGGTTGATGCCGCAGTCCGCCGCCGCGTCGAGGATGGCGTCGGCCTCGGCCTGCGAAAAATCGCGGCCCCATTCGCCGCCGAACTGCCAGGTGCCGACGCCAATAACTGACACGCGCAACCCGCTTCTGCCCAGAGTCCGATAACGCATGGCCGCAAACTAATGGGCCGGCGCCGGATTGTCCCGCCTTAACCGATAGGTGCCACCCGGTCAGATATTGCTTCACCTGGCCTGTGAATAACTCGCATCAAAAAACCGTTTACACTCCGGCGGACATGTGTAGCTATTACACTGGCGCGACTAACTGCAAGCAGTCCGTTTTGGCCGAATAAGACTGATATAAAACGGTTTGCGGAAGCGCCGGTCCGGTTGCGATGCGCAATATCCTACATTTTTTACGCTTCGGCGTTCTGGTTACGATGATGGAGCTGCCGGCGTTGGCGGGCAGTGTGACCCTGGCGTGGAACGCAGCCCCGGACGCGAACGTCACCGGTTACAATATCTATTTCTGGGTCCGGGGCGGCCATATCACCAACCGGCTTTCCATCAGCAACGCCTCAAGCGTGACCCTTTCGAATTTGGTTGCCGGGGCCACTTACTGCTTTACGGCTACAACGTATGATGCTCTTGGCCTGCAGAGCCTGTATTCGAGTCAAGTGGCCTTTACCATGCCCTTTGCCCCGACGGTGAACATCGTAACTCCGGTATTCAACCAGCAGGGAAACAGTGGTGCGCTGACAGCCAATGGCAAGGCCAGCGATAACGCGGCGGTGGCCTCGGTGTTTTACGCATTGAACGGTTCGGCTTGGACGGCCGCGGCAACTACCAACCATTGGACCAACTGGTCGGCTAACCTCAAACTGACGCCAGGCACCAACCTGATTCAGATCTATGCGGTGGACATCTGTGGTAATCACTCCACCACCAACACAGTTCGCTTTGTCTATCTGGTGCGCCTGCCTTTGACGGTCAACCTCAACGGCAAAGGCTCGGTCAATCCCAACTACAACCGAGCGCTCCTAGCTGTTAACCTGAACTACGCGGTGACCGCCAACGCCCAGCCCGGTTTCGCCTTCACGAACTGGACGGATGCGGCCGGCAACGTGTTGACCAATCGGCCCACACTCCGCTTTACCATGCAGACGAACCTGACACTGACGGCCAACTTTGTGGATGTGCAGAGGCCGTCGGTAAACATTCTCATCCCGACCTCTAACCAACAGTGGACCAATGCCGGATTCACATTGACAGGCAAAGCCGGTGATAACGCGGCGGTGGGAACGGTGTTTTACTCTTTGAACGGCTCGGCGTGGAGCGCGGCCAACACCGCCAACAACTGGACCAACTGGACAGCCAGCCTGGCGCTCACGCCCGGAACCAACATCGTGCAGGCCTATGCCGCCGACACATCCGGGAACGTGACCTCTACCAACACCGTCAAATTTGAATATGTGGTGCGCATGCCGCTGGCAGTGTCCATCAACGGCAAAGGAACCGTCAATCCCAACTACAACAAGGCGTCACTGGCCATCAACGAGAACTACAGCATGACCGCCAGCGCCTCGACGGGGTTTGTATTCACCAACTGGACCGATAGCTTCGGCAACGTGGTGACGAATCGGGCCACCCTGCGCTTCACCATGGTGACGAACCTGGCGTTGACCGCCAATTTTGTGGATATCCAAAGGCCGACGCTAAGCATTGTTGCCCCGACATCCAATCAACAGTGGACCAACGCGCCGCTTACCATGACCGGCAAGGCCAACGACAACGTGGCCGTGGAGACGGTGTATTACTCGCTGAATGGCTCGGGTTGGACGGCGGCCAACACGGCCAACAACTGGACCAACTGGACGGCCAACCTCATCCTCACTCCCGGCACCAACCTCGTCCAGACCTGCGCGGTGGACACCACCGGTAACGTCTCCTCCACCAACACGGTGCGCTTTGCCTATCTGGTGCCCAAGCCTTTGACGGTCCGGATCGTCGGGCGCGGCACGGTCAATCCGAACTACAACAACACCCTGCTCGCGATCGGAAGGAACTACACCATGACCGCGTCTGCAGCCGGAGGGTTCGCCTTCACGAACTGGACCGACGGGTTCGGCAACACGCTGACCAATCGGGCCACGCTGCGATTCGTGATGGCAACGAACCTGGCGTTGACCGCGAATTTTGCGGACGTGACCAGACCGACGTTGAGCCTGCTGGCACCAAACGGCAATCTGCGTGTGAGCAACACGACGTTCACAGTTATGGGGAAAGCGGGAGACAACGTGGCCGTGGGCACAGTGCTTTATTCTTTGAACGGTGCAAACTGGACACCAGCGACGACGGGCAATACCTGGACGAATTGGTCGGCGGCGCTGATACTCAAACCGGGAACCAACACCGTCCGGGTTTACGCGGCGGACACCAGCGGCAACAAATCACCGACCAACAGTGGCACGGTCAATCTGGTCGTGCCGCCGGCGGCTTTGGCGGCTTTGGGCTCAGCGGCCTATGGCGACAACCAATACGCTTTTCTGGTTTCCGGCAGCACCGGATACAAATACCTGGTACAGGCTTCCACCGACCTGGTGAACTGGGTTCCGCTCCAGACCAACACCGCGCCTTTCACGTTCGTGGACACGAACGCCAGCCAGTTCGACCAACGATTCTACCGCACGATTTTCAATCCTTAACGCGGAAAATTTTACGGCAACGGTCGGTCACCGGCCATCCGTAGGCGCTTCAAAGTGCGGACGCAATTCTTCGGGATGCAGTTGGACGGAGAGGTTCGTTTTGTTTTCCGTCCACCATTTCATCCATTGAGCGGTCTGGTCTTCCGTAAAGTGCTGGCCGGTGAGCACGCGTAATGTCTGGGCGGCCTTCAACCGCACCATTTCATCCGGGTCGCGCAGCAGCGGCAGCGCCAGTTCAACGGAGTCTTTTTCGGGATTTTGACTCAATGCCGTAAGTCCCAGCAGCCGCGCAACCGGTTCAGGATTTTGCAGTAAAATCAAGGCATCGTCGTTGGAAATTTTCCCATCCTGTTCGCGCAATTGCGAGTAGGCCAGATTTAAAACCCGCCAGTCGGACGACTGCAAAAAAGGCAGCAGATCCGCACGCGAGATTTCCACCCGCAGGCGTTCCAGCATTTCCAGGCCCGAACTCTGAACACCCGGATTTTTGTCTTTGAGCATCTGCTGGAAATCCGGGATATACTTTTTCAGGATGTCCGGAGGGAAGCGCAACAAGCCGGCCACAGCCGCGCGACGAACCATGGGATCCTCGTCGCGGAGCAGGGCAACGATGGCTTCGGCGTCTTCCGGATGCCGGTTGGCATAATCGGTCAGCATTTGAGCCCCCGCATACCTGACCGTCGGCTCTGGATCTTTCAACCACGTCAAAGCCGCTTCCGTGAATCTTGGGTCCTGCAAGGCCCGGTAGCCGGTCGATCCGTAACCCCAGTAACGGCCGTTGAAATTCCCGGCGGCATTGACGCGGACGGTCGGATTGGTGCTTTGCATGGCCGCCAGAATAACGGGAACGGCATCCGACCCGAATGGCGTTAGGCTCGCCGCAGCAAAATAGCCGTATTTTGAACCCAGCGCTTCTGAGAAATAGGCCAGCGCCGGCTCAAATTCCAGATCGCTCATTTCCTCTGGCCGGAACGTCCATTTTTGTTTCAGCAACCACCACGATTTGTCCGCAAGCCGGGGAATCCACTTGCTGCACTCCGGCAAATCCGCTTTGGTAACTTTGACAAAGGGGAGCAACTCGTCCGGCGACGTGAAGAATGTTTCACTCGTTTTCTGAATCGCCTCTTCTGCCTGAGCCGATAAGGGCGAATTACCCGAAGCGGTTCCCCCCATTCGGCGCACCGTGCGGTTCTTCTGTTGTTGCAAGAATTCTTCCTGCCGCCCGGCTGCAGTCGTTGCCCGGGCTACATCGTTGCTGTAAATCAGCGGCAGTTTCTTTTCGAGCATCGCCCTTTCCAATAGCGGCTCCGGCGACAGCATGTAAACCTGCACTTCCGACGGCTGGCCATTGATCGAGGAAATCTTCAGCGGAAATACACAATGGTCGCTGGCAAAGCTGATTTGCAGTGGATTCAGTTCGCCGCTGGCGAACTTCTTTAGCATGGTCGAATAGCTGGTCCTTGGTGTTTCCTGGCCTTTGGGCGATTCCGTGACCAATTGGAAGCCGTCACTTTTCCCCACATTGATTTTGGCGGCGATAAAATACCATTGCTGTTTGACGTAGGCATCCAGCACGTCGGTCTTGTTCGTCGGAAAATAAAATTGATTTGCGTCCAGCCACCTGGCCAGCGCGCCGGCATCCTTGGTTGAAAGCACGGCGATTTCATAAGCGCCGACGGTTTTGGTTTCGATGACCTTGACCGGTGGCTCGGGCGGGCGCGCCGACTCATCTCGCCCCAAACTGTCACTCGCCATTTGTAGGGCCGGTTCGAATCGTTGCTGCGTGAACTGGCTCAATTCGTAGAAGCATTTCATCGAGCTTTTTGACACCGACGGCAGGCCCGGCACGGGGATGAGCCAGCCGAATTCATCCACCGGCCCTTCGTATTTGACCTGCAAAATCAAATCCTCGCGCCCGGCATCATAGACGAGAATCGCCTTCTGCGTCGGCTCGTTGATGTCCTTGTGCTTGTCCCAGACGAATTTCGACACCACAAACCCGCCGTCCGCGTGCAAACTGCGGGGCGCGATGAACAGTACGAGGAGTGGAACCAGGAAGACCGGCATCAGTTTCTTCATAAAAATCAGACGGTTGATTTTTAACGCGTCTCTGAATCAGACGGCATTAATCCGGAAATACTCCCGCATGGGCAGCGCGGCAAGGAAAATGGGGCGATTCCCTTTGCGGGAGCGCCGGCTTCCAGCCGGCGAGTTTCATCGAGGAGAACGGCCGTTTGCCGGCAAGATGCCGGCGCTCCCTGCTTCGGGGGTTGAGCGTTCGACGTTTCTTGTTTATCGCGGAGGCCCCGTGTCTGACCCCTTTCCTGTTCGGCCACTCAGTTTCCGCTTGCACCGCCGTTCTTGCTTGTTAAAGTCACCCCACAATTTCTTCCGCCGACAGCGGCGGTTTTTCCGTTTCAACCAAAAGTTTATAACTGTGAAAGTTTTCAGCGGCACTGCCAACCAGCCTTTGGCCCAGGCGATCTGCAAATACATCGGCATCGGGCTGGGCAAATGCAACATCTCGCCGTTCCCCGATGGCGAGACCTTCGTGAAGGTGGAGGAGAACGTGCGCGGCGAGGACGTCTTCGTCATCCAATCCACCTGCCCGCCCACGAACCACAACCTGATGGAGATGTTTATCATGATTGACGCGGTGCGGCGGGCGAGCGCGGCGCGCATCACGGCGGTGCTGCCGTTTTATGGTTACGCCCGGCAGGACCGCAAGGACCAGCCGCGCGTCCCCATCACAGCCAAGCTCGTCGCCAATCTCCTCGTCGCCTCCGGCGCCAATCGCATCCTGACGATGGATTTGCACGCGCAACAAATCCAGGGGTTCTTCGACATTCCGGTGGATCATCTCTACGCCGCGCCGGTCATGTACGAGTATTTGCGGAAGAAACATTTGACCGACCTGGTCGTGGTCAGCCCGGACATTGGCGGGCTGAAGATGGCGCATGCCTACGCGCAAACGCTCGAAGGCGGCCTGGCCATCGTGGCCAAACGCCGCAAAAGCGCCACCGAAGTCGAATCCATGGCCGTCATCGGCGATATCAAGGGCAAAAACATCCTGCTGGTGGATGACTTGACGGAGACGGCGGGCACATTGACGGCGGCCGCGGCTTTATTGAAGAAAAGGAGCGCGAAACAGATTCTGGCCTGTGTTTCCCACGCCATTTTGAACGACGTGGGCATCCAAAGATTGCGCAAATCGGGGATTGACGAGTTGATTACAACTGATACAGTCCAACGCCCCGCTATTGACGGGGTGAAGATTGTCACCCTGTCGGTGGCCGGGCTTTTGGGCGAAGCCATCAAACGAATTCATACCAATTCGTCGGTGAACTCGCTGTTTGAATTCAAAGGCGGGCGCACGAGTTGATGCGTCGCCAAACAGTTTAATTAAGATGAAATCAGTGCCGTTGAAAGCGTATCCCCGCACGCTGTCGCGCCGGGGCGGAGTCAAACGATTGCGCGCCGCCGGGCGCGTGCCGGCGATCATTTACGGTCGCCAGGCCAAACCTCAGAACCTCGAAGTCAACGCGAAAGAACTCGAGGAACTCCTCCACCATTCCGCGTCGGAAAATGTGCTGGTGGATTTGTCGGTCGAAAGCGACGCGCGGCCCAAACGCCTCGCCCTCGTCCAGGAAATCCAGCATCACCCGCTGGAAGGCGACATGTTGCACGTGGATTTTCATGAAGTCGCCGAAAACGAAAAGGTCATCGTCCATGTCCCGCTGGAAACCACCGGCGAAGCGGTGGGTGTGAAGACCGGCGGCGGCGTGCTCGAACACGTTTTGTTCAAACTCAAAGTCCGCAGCCTGCCCAAAGATTTGCCGGAACAGATTGTCGTGGACGTCGGCCATCTCGAACTGGGCAAGGCCATTCACCTCGGCGAAATCAAAGCCCCCGCCGGCGTCGAAATTCTCGGCGACAAAAACATCCCGGTCGTGGCGGTGGCCCTGCCGCGCTCCGAGGAGGAAGAAGCGGCCGCGACGGCCACGGCCGAGGCGGTGGCGGCGGGCGACGTCGAGATGATCAAGGAAAAGAAGGAAGAAGGCGAGGAAGGCGAGGCCCCGGCCAAGGGCGAGAAAGGCGCGGCCAAACCCGGCGAAAAAGCCCCGGCCAAAGGCGCCGAAAAAGGCGCGGCCAAAGCCCCGGAAAAAGGCGCTGCCGCCGCTCCGGAGAAAGGCGCCGAGAAGGCCGCCGCCAAGCCGGCGGAGAAAAAGAAATAACCGTAGCGCAGGCGTCTCGCCTGCGGACCGTACGAACCGGAGAAGAATTGGATTTGGCAGGCGAGACGCCCACGCTACTTTTGGTAAAAGACAGTTGTTGTAGCCCTGGATTTACGGATGAGTTATTCTCGGCTCACGAATGGAAAATGCGTTTCTCATCGTGGGTTTGGGCAATCCCGGCGCGGAATACGCGAAAACGCGCCACAATGCCGGATTTTCGCTGGTCGAAAAACTGACGGCGCGCTGGAAATTGAATTGGCGGAATGAACGAAAGTTCAAGGCCCGCGTCGCGCGCGGCGAAATAGTGGGACGGGCTTCCAGCCCGTCAACGGGCGGGACGCCCGTTCCACGGTGGGTTTTGCTGTGCCAGCCGCAGACGTTCATGAACGCGAGCGGCGAGGCGGTGAAAGCAATGATGAGCTTTTACCAGTTGCCGCTCGAACATTTGTTGGTGGCGGTGGATGATGCGGATTTGCCGCTGGGCGAAATCCGCCTGCGCGCCGAGGGCGGCAGCGGCGGGCATCACGGGTTGGAGTCCATCGGCCGGCATCTGGCCACGCAGACGTTTGCGCGGCTGCGAGTCGGTATCGGCCGCAAAGACGGCGCGCGGGAAATCACGGATTACGTGCTTGACCGGTTTGAGAAAGCAGAAGCGGCGGTGATGGAAAAAGTTTTGGACCGGGCGGCCGACCAGGCGGAATGCTGGGTGGCCGACGGAATTGAAATGGCAATGAACCGGTTTAATGGAAGTGTTGAGAAGTTAAATAATTAAATGAGTGACTGGTTAAATGAGCGATGTGGACTTGAACTCATTTAACTGATTTAACCAATCACCGATTTAACGGATACCATGAAACGATACGAAGGTTTGTTCATCCTGAACACGGCAGGCCGGGAAGAAGGCGTCAAAGACGCCCTCGACAAAATTTCCGCGGACATCACGGCAGCGGGCGGCAAGGTCGAGACCGTCCAGAAAATGGACCGGAAGAATTTCATGCGCGTGGCGGACAAAAAACACAGCGCCGGTTTCTACGCGAACATCATTTTCACCGGCACACCGTCCCTCGTCGCGCAATTGCGGACGAAATTTGCGCTGAACGAGGAGGTCTTTCGCGTCCTCTTCACGCAGGCGCCCGAACCCAAACCCGCCAAATAAACCCCAACCCTCAACCTTCAACTTGTTATGGCCAGTTTTAACAAAGTCATCCTGATGGGAAACCTCACCCGTGACCCCGAACTGCGTTACACCCCCAAAGGCACCGCCATCGCCCGCATCGGACTGGCCGTCAATCGCGTCTGGAAATCTGAAACCGGCGAGAACAAGGAAGAAGTCACGTTTGTGGATTGCGACGCGTACGGCAAGACCGGCGAAACCATCGGCCAATACCTGAAAAAAGGCAGCCCGGTTCTGGTCGAAGGCCGGTTGCGACTGCACACCTGGGAGGACAAAAACACCAAGCAAAAGCAGAGCAAGCTGCGCGTGGACGTCGAGAATTTCAAATTCGTCGGTCCGGCCAATCGCGATGGGTCAGCACCAGCCGCGCCGCGCCCGGCTGCCGCACCGGCCGCGTCAGAAGCCGCCGATGCCGACGCGCCTCCGGCGGAAGGCGACGACGTTCCCTTTTGATGTTCGCGGAATTTTCTTGTCACTGGCCACCCGTCACTCGTCACATTTTTTATGAAGACTGAAGTCATTCTCACCAACAACATCGTCGGCCTGGGCGCCGAATCCGACCAGGTAAAGGTCGCCGCCGGCTACGCGCGCAACTATCTGTTCCCACAGCGGCTGGCGATTCCGCTGACCCGCGCCAACAAACGCCAGCTCGAGGCGCTCAAGCAACGCCGGGCCGAGCGCGAAGCCCACGAGTTCAACACCATGACCGAACTGGTCAAGGCTGTCTCGAAGCTCATCTGCCTGGTCAAAGTCAAGGCGGGCGAGGACGGCAAGATGTTCGGGGCGGTGACCGCCGGCATGATTGCTGACGAATTGAAGCACCAGTTCGACATCTCGCTCGACAAACGGAAAATCCATCTCGAACACCCGATCCGCGCACTGGGCGAGCACGAAATCGAGTTGCACCTCCATGCCGATGTCAAAGGCACGCTGAAAGTCCGCGTCGAAAGCCTCACGCCGGTGACGGCTCCTGCCGCGGAGACTGCACCCGCAGCGCCCGCCGAGGGCAAACCCGAGGAAGGCAGGAGACCACGAACCGAAAAACGCGGTTACGCGAGGCGTGACGCCAAAGGCGAAAAGGCCGAAAAAGTCGAGAAGCCCGCCAGCCCCGAAAAGGTCGAAGCCGCCGGAGAAAAACAACCGCGCACACCCAAGGGTGAGAGACCGGCAAGAGCACCCAAAGCGCCCAAAGCGGAAAAGACCGAAAAAGCCGAGAAGCCGGCGAAGACCGAGTAACCAGACTTTTTATCACTTCACGAAGCCGCGGAATCGTTCCGTGGCTTTTTCTATTCTGTATCCCGCTCCGACTTAACATATTCTACAAATTGATGGGTGGACTTTGCCTTTTCGCGGAATTTCCTTGAACGCACTTCCCAGCAGATGTTTAATGTAGGAGTGTAGGAAAATCAGTTGGGAGAGTATGAAAATGAAACGCAGTTCAATCCCCATCTGCCTGCTGTGCGCACTGGTGCTGCTGCAAATCGGCACAGCACGGTTAGGCGCACAGACGATTCAAAACCCCGGTTTTGAAACACCGGTGGTCGGGTCGGTCCTCAATTACAATAGCTATCAATTCAATCCAACGGGAGCAGTGTGGACGTTTATCGGCGACGCCGGCATCGCTGCGAAGGGCAGCGAATTTGCCCCTCCGCCGTATACTACCGACGGTAACCAAATTGCCTTTCTCGAAGGTGTCGGCGGCGCGGGTGGAACCATGTCTCAAACCATATCGAACTTCCCGAATGGCTTTTTTAATTATAAGTTCAATTTCGCGGCTTCTGCTTTTGGGAGTCAGACTGTGACAGTTTTGGTGGATGGCACCAACGTTGGTTCGTTTACCCCATCGGTCGGCAGTTGGAGTTCCTTTCAAACGATACCGATTACTCTGTATGCGGGAAATCATGTCATCAGCTTTACCAATCAACCGAGTTCGCAGCCGACGCTCGTGATGCTGGATTCGGTCGGATTGATGGTCACCAACGCGGGACTGCCAGTTAAGGTTGCCGCGGGACTTACCCACAGCCTGTTTGTGAGGAGCGACGGCAGTCTGTGGGTCATGGGCGACAACGGCCAAGGCCAGTTGGGGGACGGCACTTACAACGCCACTAACCGGCCCGAGCAGATTGTGGCCAGTGGCGTCACAGCGATTGCCGGAGGAGGATATTACGACCACCCACCAGAATCCGGTCACAGCCTGTTTGCCAAGAGCGATGGCAGTTTGTGGGCCATGGGCGAGAATGATTGCGGGCAGTTGGGCGACGGCACTCACAACGAGGCGAACCGCCCCGAGCGGATTGTGGTGACCAACGTCACTAAAGTCAGCGCGGGAAGTGATCACAGCGTGTTTCTCAAGAGCGACGGTAGCCTATGGGGCATGGGCCTGAACAATTCTGGCCAGTTGGGCGACGGCACTTACAACACTTACGTCAACAGCCCCGAGGAGATTGTGGCCAGCAACGTCACGGCGATTGCCGCCGGAGGCGGGCACAATCTATTCCTTAAGAGCGACGGCAGCATGTGGGGCATGGGAGAAAACGACGCAGGCCAGTTAGGCGACAGCACTTACAACGACACCAATCAGCCGGAGCAAATTGTAGTGGCCAGCAACGTCACGGTAATTGCCGCAGGGGCTGCCCATAGCCTGTTTCTCAGGAGCGACGGCAGTCTGTGGGCCATGGGCCTGAACAATTATGGCCAGTTGGGCGACGGTGCCCGCAACGACACCAACCAGCCGCAGCAGATTGTAGCCAGCAACGTTACGGCAATTGCCGCAGGATACTGGCATAGCCTGTTTCTGAAGGGTGATGGGAGTTTGTGGGCCATGGGCCTGAACAATTTTGGCCAGTTGGGCGATGGCACTTACAACAACACCAATCAGCCCGAGCAAATTGTGGGCAGCGGTGTCACGGCAATTGCCGCAGGACTCTACCACAGTCTGTTTCTCAAGAGCGACGGCAGCCTATGGGGCATGGGTATCGCCGCCGCCGACGGCACTTACAACCGAACCAACCGCCCCGAGCAGATTCTGGCCGGGCCGCCGGGCTACAACCAAATGTCCATTCAATTTCTGAGTGGCGGCGCCGTGGCTTCGTCTTTTTTGGGCATCGTCGGTGCGAATTATGCGCTGGACTACGCGTCCAGCCTGTCACCGCCAAATTGGTTGCCCTTGGGGACCAATTCCGCTGGCAACGGTGGAATGCTGTGGTTCACCAATACGCCGGACGTAACCACGAACAATTTCTGGCGCATCCGTTCCGTGCCTTAGAGCCGAATCCACCAATAAACTGCAAAGGCCCGCGCCAGCTTCTTATTTTCAGCATTCAAATTCCGCATAACCTTTTTTGGCATTCTCCGGATGGATTTTGCCTTTTGACCAAACTCATTCTGTTCCAAGGATAACCGGTTCGGCACTTGCTTCTGCGAGTTGGGGTTATGAATGCACGCAAGGACACTGCCGGACCGAAGGAGAAAGCGGTATCGTTTTGGAGCACGCCACCGGTGTTTTCCACCGACGCGGATTTGAGCCGCGCGTGCCATATCGTTCATTGGTCTCGTCTCTTTCCGATTGTGAAAAAGAAATCGCCGCCTGTGCCGTTCCCGTTTTTCGCCCGTTTGTCCGTCCCGGCTATTCGAAATTCTTCAAAAGCCCCGGTTGGCCCAAACCAACAATAGAAAAATGAAAATTATGAGAACCAAAAGGAATCTGACCGCCGCGCTGGCCCTGCTGGCGCTGCTCTCAACCCTCAACCTTCAACTCTCAACCGCTTATGCCCAGGGCACGACGGCCTTTACTTATCAAGGCCAGCTCCGCGACGGCGGCACGAACGCCAATGGCGTTTATACGATGATTTTCAAACTCTACGATGCCGCGGGCGGCGGCAATCAGATTGGCGGGACCATCACGACCACCCCGACGCTCGCCAACGGCCTGTTCACGGTGAACCTTGATTTTGGCGCGAACGCGTTCAACGGCGGCGCCCGCTGGTTGGATATCACTGTGCAAAGTGGTCTGGACGCTCAGACGCTGACGCCGCGCGTGTTGGTGCAGCCGTCGCCCTATGCAATTTATGCGGGCACCGCGGCGTCGGCCGCCAGCCTGTCGGCCAGCACGTGGAATGCGACCGCCGGCAATTACCAGGGGTTCTCCAATGTCTTTGGCATCTTTGACAACAACAACCTGGTGCTCGGAATGTCCACCAACGGCTGCATGATGAACGGTGATTTTGAAGTGGCCGGCGACCTGAGCGTGGATGGGAGCTTCTCCCCCGGCACTGTCAATTTTAAAAATGGCGGCTCGATTTCGGGCGACGGCCACGGCGGACTGAATGTTAATAGCACCGTTGGCTTTGAAAACGGCGGTTCCATCTCCAGTGACGGCCACGGCGGACTGAATGTCAACGGCACGGTTGACTATTTGACCCTGGGCAACCTGTCGCTCAACAGCCTCAATCTGAGCGGCAACTTGTCGGCAAACAGCCTCACTGCCACCAACGGCACTCTGGCTCTTGGAAATTATCCTGATTGGACGCTCATTACCAGCGATGGCAATGGCGGTTTCAGCGTTGAAGGCGCCGGTATCGGCGGCACGGACATTGGCCCGGGCGGCATCAATCTTACCGGCGGAATCAATATCAACAGTGGTACGGTCGTCATCCCGCCCAACGGCAACATCACTTGCATGTGGATCAATGGATTCGGTCTCAACGTCACCAACGGCATTTCTTGCAGCTACCTGAACTGTTCCGGCGTCGTTTCGGCGCAGTCCTTTAACACCACCAGTGACCGGAACCTGAAGGAAAAATTCGTGCCGGTTGACAGTCTAAAAGTCCTCGCTCGTGTGGCCAACCTGCCGATTTCAAGTTGGAATTTCAAAAACGATTCAACGCGGCACATCGGACCCATGGCGCAGGATTTTTACGCCACCTTCAACGTCGGCCCGGATGACAAGCACATTGCCACCGTGGACGAAGGCGGCGTGGCGCTGGCCGCAATCCAGGGTCTGAACCAGAAGCTGGACGAAAAAGACGCGGAACTCCAGCAACTCAAGTCGCAAAACGATTCTTTGGAGAAACGTCTGGCGGACCTGGAAGCGCTGGTCAACCTGTCGGCCCACCAATGAACCGGAGGCGGCCATGAAAATTCTCTATTTGCTCCTGCTCGTTTCCGTTTCGAGCACGGCTTTTGCGCAAAGCAGCAGCCGCTTTGCCATCACCCGCAGTGTGGTTGCTGGCGGCGGCACGACGTTCAGCGCCAGCAGCCGCCTTCAATTGGGCGGCACCACTGCCCAGCCGCTGGCCGCCGTGCCGGGCAGCGCGCGGTATTCCATCCAGGGCGGTTTCTGGATTTGGCCCGCGCCCATCCTCTTTGCGCCCGCCAGGGCCGGAACCAATTTCGTTTTCTCGCTCCAGACCGAACCGGGAAAAACGTACACGGTGAGTGCTTCGGATTCCCCGACCGGTCCCGGCTGGCAAACGGTGGCAACCGTCAGCGGCGACGGCACGGTTAAATCGGTGACCAATGCCGCGCCCGGCGCGGCGCAGAAGTTTTACCGGCTCATCGAGCAATGATGAAGAGCATTTGTAGTTCTAAATAAAGCCTGGCCTGACGCTCTTACCCCAGCCGCGGGGATTCTCCGCGGCTTTTTGTTCTGCGTCCGATAAAATCCTTTGACCTGGGCGCTTGGCTCTGTTTTGCTCTGATAATATCCGGATGAATCAGCCCGCATCAGCCACGGCCGCCCTGATAAAATATCCGCCGGGATTCCGCCCGCGACGCGGTCTGAACTGGGCCATCCTCGGCTTCATGTATGCCTCGTTTTACGTGTGCCGCTACAATTTCCGTTTCGCCGCGCCGGGCATCGAGCAGGAGTTTCATTTCAGCACGTTCCAAATCACCAACATCCTCGGCGGCTGGTCGGTGGCCTACGGTTTCGGCCAGTTGCTGAATGGCCTGTTGACCGACCGCATCGGCGGCCGCACAGCCATGCTTATCGGCGCGCTGGGAACCATTTCGCTCAATTTCATCTACGGCTTTGGCTCGTTCACCGGCACGTTCTCGACGTTTGCGCTGGTCTGGCTCCTGAACGGTTATGTTCAATCGTTCGGCGCGCCGGGCATGATCAAGATCAACACCGCCTGGTTCAACCGCACGGAACGCGGGACATTCGCCGGCATTTTCGGGTTTATGATCCAGTCCGGCCAGTTTGCCATCAATAACCTGGCGCCGTTTATTCTGGGCGGGTTTGCCATCGGCACATGGATGGTGCCCAAGGATGACTGGCGCTGGCTGTTCCGGCTCCCGCCGCTCATCACCGCGTTGATGGCCGTGCTGGTGGCGTTAATTCCAAAAGAAACGCCGGAGGAAGCGGGGTATCCCGGTTTGATCCATGACGAACTCAGCCCGGGCGACACCGGCACGCGCGTGAGCCTCAAGAAATCGTTCGTGACCATCTTTACCCATCCGTTGGTTTGGTTTTATGCGGCGGCCTACGCCTGCACCGGTGCGGTGCGCAACAGCTCCGACCAGCTTTCCGTCCTGTACTTCGACCACGAATTGCAAATCAAGATGTCGGAGAAATCGGCGGCGGTTTTCTGGACGTTCAACCTGATGCCGTTCGTGGCGGTTTTTGGTTCGCTGGCGTCGGGAGTCATTTCGGACAAATTCTTCCGGGGCCACCGTTCGCCCGTGGCAATGGGACTCTACGGCATGGTCACTATGGTTTGCATCGCGGCGGCGGTGACGATGTGGTCCGGTCTGCTCGGGCCAAGCGCACTTGGAGTGTTCCTGAGTTGCACTTTTCTCATTCTGGTTTCCCTCAGCGTCAATGCCACTCACTCGCTGCTGGGCACGGCGGCGGCGATGGACATCGGTGGGCGTAAAATGGCCGGGTTCGCTTCCGGCGTGATTGATTCTTTCCAGTATTTCGGCACGGCCCTCGCTTTGCCGGTTACCGGTTGGCTGATCGACCGTTACGGCTGGGGAACGTGGTTTCCCACGATGGTTTTGTTCGGCGTCATCGGCGCCGGCGCGATGCGGCTGGTGATGCTTAAACAAAGGCGTCTGGCGAAATCCCCCTGATTTTTCGAGTTGTGAACAAGTTGTCACACAAACGCTTTGACCGGCGGGTGCGGCTCTGTTTTGCTGGTGGTCCAGAATGATTCCGGGCTACCTGTATCCAGCCTCGATTGCCCTTTGCCTGGTGGCGGTCGTGGTGGCTTACTTTTTCAACAATCCCCTGAAACACGGGCAGTGGTTCATGCTGCGCCGGTTCATCAACTGGTTTCCGCTGGGGATGACTTACGCCTTCCTGTGCATGGGGCGCTACAACCTGATTGTCGCCAAAGGCGCCCTGGGGACGCTGATGTCCAATGCGGACCTGGGGATCATCTTCGGCCTCGGCACGTGGGTCTATGCCCTGTCCTTCCTGATCAACGGTCCGCTGATTGACCAGAGGCTGGGCGGGAAACGCGGGATGATTGTCTCAGCGGTGGGCGCCTCCCTGGCCAACATCGCCCTCGGCGTCCTGACCTGGCTCATCGTCGCCAAAAATCTGAAGGTGAATCTGCTGCTGTCTTTCTCGGTGCTATATGCGGTGAACATGTATTTTCAGAGCTTCGGCGCCATGTCCATCATCAAGGTAAAGGCGTACTGGTTCCACGTCCGCGAGCGTGGCGTGTTCGGCGCGATATTTGGGACGCTGATTTCAATCGGCGTTTATTTTGCGTTCGACTGGGGCAGCTCGATCATTGCGTTGACGAAGGCGAATGCCTCCGGCCTGCTGCGCAACGTATTCGCTTCCGCCGGTTCGCCGCTGGACGCCACGTGGGCGGTGTTTTACATCCCGGCCATCATTCTGATCGCCTGGGCGCTGCTCGACCTGTGGCTCATCAAGGACTCGCCGGAAGAAGCTGATCTCCCGCATTTCGACACGCACGATGCGTCGTCCGGCCAGATGCACATTCAATTCAGCACGCTTGATCTGCTGAAAAGAGTTTTTACCAGCCGGCTGATGTTGTTGGTCGCCTGCGTCGAGCTGACGGGCGGTGTCTTCCGCTACAGCATGACCCAGTGGTATCCCATTTTCGCCGCCCAGGTAAAACAGCCGGGCGCGGAATTTTTCATGGAGCACTGGGGGTGGCTGCTGTGCGTTTTTGGCATCGTCGGCGGATTTGCGGGCGGACTGGTTTCGGACAAACAATTTCAATCGCGGCGCGGGCCGCCAGCCGCATTTCTCTGCGGCCTGGTTCTGGTCATGACCATCCTGATGTTCCTGTTCCTGTTTTCCGGGCCGGTTCTGGTGGGCTGGGCGGCGGTATTCATCACGATGGCTTCCATCGGCATCACGTCGCTGATGTCCGGCACGGCGGCGACGGATTTTGGCGGGCGCAAGGCGACGGCCACCAGCATGGGCATTGTCAATGGTTGCGCTTACATCGGCAGCGGCATCCAATCGCTCAGCCTCGGTTTTCTCCTGCCGCCCAAAGGGGAAAGCTGGTTGTGGCTGCCGGTCTTCGTAATACCGTTCGCGGTGATTGGAACGGTTATCGCCATTAGAATCTGGCACGACCTGCCGGCCGCCACCCGCAAGTACATCGCCGAAGTGGAGCAAAAGATGGCATGAAATTGGCTAAAAACAGGGCTTGACCTGGCGGTTAACTCCGTTAAAATTAAGGCGAAATGTTAAAGAACACCGGACAAGCAGTTATTCTGGCGGTTGTCGTCGGCGACGCCGTCGGCGCTTGTCGTAGTTAAATTGAATTTCGACAAGAACCCACGGCTGGCAACGGTCGTGGGTTTTTTGTTTAATCCGCGATGGCCGGCCACAACCAAAAATGAAACGGATGATTGGATGACTGGAGAATTGGATTATTGGGAAGGCGCACGAGCGGCGCGCCCATCAATCCACCCATCCACCAATCCATTAATCCATGAAAGCCTATGAGCAAGACAACTGAAACCACGGGTAAGAAACAAACCTCCGCCTCGCCGCGCGCCGAGGTCGGCCCGGCCATGGCCGGATGCGACATCCTCGTCCAGGCCCTCGAACGCGAAGGAGTTGAGGTCATTTTCGCCTATCCCGGCGGCGCAAGCATGGAAATCCATCAGTCGCTCACCAAATCCAAAATCCGCACCATCCTGCCGCGCCACGAACAGGGCGGCAGTTTCGCGGCGGAAGGTTACGGCCGCGCGACCGGCAAGGCCGGCGTGTGCATGAGCACCAGCGGCCCCGGCGCGACCAACCTCGTCACGGCCATCGCCGATGCCTACTTGGATTCCTGCCCGCTCGTCGCCATCACCGGCCAAGTCAACCAGACCATGATCGGTCGCGGCGCCTTCCAGGAAACCGATATCATCGGCGTGACATTGCCCATCGTGAAGCATTCCTATCTCGTCACGAGCGTGAACGACATTCCGCGCATCGTCAAAGAGGCGTTTTACCTGGCCCAAACCGGACGGCCCGGGCCGGTGGTCATTGACGTGCCCAAGAACATCCAGCAGGCCCGGACCCAGCCGGTGTGGCCGACGCTCGACGAGATCAAGAGAGGCCTGCGGGGCTACAACCAGCCCGACCTCCGCGCCGACGAGGTGGCATTGCACGAAATCATGGGGTTGATTGAAAAGGCCGAACGCCCGGTGATTTACTGCGGCGGCGGCATCATCACCAGTGACGCGGCAGCGGAATTGAAAAAATTCGCCGAGGCCGCGCAGATCCCCGTGACGACGACGCTCATGGGCATCGGCGGTTTTCCGGAAACACATCCGCTCTCCTTGCGCTGGCTGGGCATGCACGGCGCGGCCTTCGCCAATTGGGCCGTCAACGGCGAATACGCTCACCGCAAATCGTTCAATGACCCGATGGTGAAGCTCAAGGACGGCGCCGATTTGCTGCTGGCGTTCGGCGTGCGGTTCGACGACCGGGTGACCGGCAAGTTCGACGAGTTCTGCAAACACGGCACGATTGTGCACGTGGACATTGACGCGTCCGAGTTAAACAAGAACAAGAAGGCGCACCTGCCGGTGGTGGGCGACATCAAAGACGCGCTCACGCGGCTCAACGCGATGCTCGCCCGGCGGCCCCTCCAAAAGAAGCACACGGCGTGGCTGGCCCAAATTGAGGAGTGGAAAAAGAAAGCGCCATTCGCCTACACCATCACGCAGGAAATCGCCACCAGCGACCACATGAAGGACCATCTCAAGGGCAAGGAAAGCCAGATTATCCTGCAACAGATGGTGGTCGAGGCGTTGTACGACCTCACCAAGGGCGACGCCATCATCACCACCGGCGTGGGCCAGCACCAGATGTGGGCGGGGCAATGGTTCAAATACGAACACCCGCGCCAGTTCATCACCAGCGGCGGCCTCGGTTCGATGGGCTTCGGCTATCCGGCGGCCCTCGGCATCAAGGTCGCCCATCCGGACAAGGAAGTAATTGACATAGACGGCGATGGTTCGTTCCTGATGAACATCCAGGAACTGGCCACGGCGCACGTGGAAAAAATCGCCGCCAAAGCCATCATCCTGAACAACCAGCACCTCGGCATGGTGGTGCAATGGGAGGACAATTTCTACCAGGGCAACCGCGGCCACACCTACCTCGGTAATCCCGACGAACGGGCGCAGATTTATCCCGACTTCGTGCGCGTCTGCAATTCCTTCAATGTCAAATGCGAACGCGTGATGTATAAAAAAGATTTGCGCGCGGCGATTCAGCGGATGCTCGACGCGAAGGAACCGTATGTGCTCGACGTGGTTGTGCCTTACAGCGAACACGTGCTGCCGTTCATTCCGGCGGGCCGCACCGTCGCCGACATGATCTGGAAAGCGTGAACGTTGCCGGTCCTGCCGGCCATTCGGCGAGGATCGGAAGTCGCGCGGGAAAATTCAAAAGGCCGGGCGGAACATTTCCGCCCGGCTTTGCTGCTTCCATTCGGTGATCCTCGCTCGTCCGCTTCGATTGGTCGTTGCCCCGAGCAGCATTGCTGGGCGGTTTTTAATTTATGCCGTGTCGTTTGCTACTCATTGAGGCCCCAGAAGCGGTTGAGGGGAATATCCGAAACTGGCCAGTTATACGGCTTCAGCCAACGGAGCAAAAGCCGCTGGCGGGCTTTCCGGTCCACCCGTTCAATGTCCGATTGCGCCAGACTCCAGCTCACTTTATCCAGCAACTCCGCAGTGCTGGCCGATTTATGGACAATTGCCCCGGCGTGAATGGCGGAAGTCAGATCAAAGTGGCTGGTGCGGCCGGTCATCAGGATCGGCGATGGACACGAGTCATCCCGGAGAAACTCTTCGGCGGCCTCCCAACCGGCCGACAGAGGCAAATCCAGATCCAGAAACAACACCGCTGGATATTCCTGACCGCCCAGGAGCAGCGCATTGGTTGGATCGTTGGCTTGCATGAAGGCCAGACCGGCGAGATCCGCCGCGTTAATCAGGCGCACTCCCAGGCTGGCATCATCGCTCACCAGCAATAGTCTCTTTCCCGCTGCCCCCGCCACCGACGGCGTCAGCGGCTGGTCAGCCGGGGCAACTGTGCCAGCGGCAACAGCGCAAATCGGATATTTCACAACTTTCTCTTCGTCGCAGGCGGCGCCTGCCCGGTGCCGCCGGATTTCGGTTTCAAACAGTTTCGGTTTCATGGTTGCATTTAAATTAAAGGTTTTGTTTTCCACCGCGGCCACAGGCGCCGCGGTCCTGGACTTTCTGCCTTGGCCGGTCAGCGGCTGCTCGCCCGTTACTCGACGGATCACGCCCGCCGAGCAGCCAGCCAAAACAGATTGAGAGGGGAATCAGGAAACCGCGGAGGGAGCACGCGGCTCGGGTGCCGTGCGCCAGTAAAACTGCCAGTTTTGGGCCAAATCAGACTGTGCTTCGTTACCGTCGGACAAAACCCAAATTTGTCGCAATCCGAAAAATCGCCGATCGGAAGTCGCCAAGGTTGATGCTCGGTCCGACCCGGGATGGGTCCCGGCACGGCGGTTCAGGCTGCGCCCCGACTTCGCCAACGGATAAGCATCCTTTGCCAGACCACGCTGGCCGTACTCGAACCCGGCGACCAAGGCTGATGGGCGGCAACGAATGACCGGGCCATTCCCCGTCGTATTGGCGGAACCATAGCTCGCAGTCGCCAGCCACAGGAGCGGCAGCAACGAGGCGAACATGTTTTTTATCCCGCGCATCGTCGTTTGGACGACACCGACAATGAAATGTTCAAACTAAAACATTTCGCTTCACCCACAAATGACCCCGAATGAGGCTTGGCGCTTTCCGCAGAGCATCCGAGCACGAAGCGACAATTTCACGACGAAGTTTCTAACTCTGGCAGGCGTGCTTGACTCCGACGACCGTCGTCATAACTTATACTTAATGATGTTCCTGGGGCCGCAAATTCGGGGTCGGGCCTGCGTTTTGATTCTGGGTTTGTCCGCATTGACGGGCGTTGTTTCTCAAGCCAACGCCGCGCGGACAGAGTTGGATTTGAGTGGCGCCTGGCAGTACCAAAACGTCAGCCAGCTCAGCTATCCGCCTTCCAACAATTGGCAAACTATCACCGTGCCCGGTTTTCTTTCCGGCTGGCAATACCAGCACGCGTGGTTTCGGACGACGTTCCCGTTGCCGGCCGGCCTGGCGGGCACCCGGCTAAAACTCAAATTCGGTGGCTTGAAATACAATGCCCAGGTCTGGCTCAATGGCACGTTCCTCGGCAGTTACCTCAACGGCTACGAACCGTTCGCGTTCGACGTCACCGCCGCCGCCAGCGTCGGCCAGACGAACGAGCTGATTGTGGGCGTTACCGACTGGACGGCAACTTTTGCCCAACCGGTAAACTTCACCAACATGCCGGCGGGCGAAGATGCGCGTTACTTCGTCACCAACAACATCCTTGCGCCCATCGGCGGCCGCTACGAATTGTACGGCATCTGGCAACCGGTAAAAATTGTCAGTGTGCCGCCGGTATCCATTGCCGACGTGTTCGTGATGCCATCCGTGCGGTCGAACCGGCTCACGGTTCGATTGACGCTGAGCAACGACAGTGCCTCGCAACAAACGGTCAACCTCACCAATGAGGTTCTGGATGGCGCCGCCACCGCCTTGTCGTTGCCGACGCAACAAATCACGATTCCTGCGGGCGCCAGCACGCAACTCGACCTGACCGCGCCCTGGAGCAATCCGCATCTGTGGACGCATCTGGATCCGTACTTGTATCACCTGGCCACGACGATTTCGAGCGGCCTCGGCCAGGACCAATTGCAGACGCGCTTTGGTTTCCGCGAGCTCTGGACCCAGGGCGGGCGTTTTTATCTCAACGGCACGCCCATCAACCTGCTGGCCACTGCCACCTGGCCGCCTTCTGACTTGCAGGACACCAATCAGATTCGCCAGGTATTGCAGGAGGTCAAAGCCGGCAATAACGTTGCCATCCGGTTTCACACGCAACCCTGGGACGAACCCTGGTACAACCTCGCCGATGAAGTCGGCCTCCTGGTGGTCGAGGAATGCGCGGTGTGGTGCGATCCGGCGGCCTATAAATTGAGCGCCGCAACCTTCTGGACCAATTACGCGCAACACGTTTCCGCCGCCGTGCAGCGCGACCACAATCATCCGTCCATTGTGCTTTGGAGCCTCGAGAATGAAATCCTCAGTTGCGGCGGACAAACGCTCTATGCCGGCACCGTAACCAATCTGGCTGCGCTGGGGCTTGCCCTCAAAAGCCTCGATCCGACGCGGCTCATCACTTACGAGTCCGATCTTGATCCCGGTGGCGCCGCGGACGTGCTCGGCCTGCATTATCCGCATGACTTTCCCGATTACCACGTCTGGCCCAACGACGCTTACTGGATGAACCAGCCGATTGCCCGCGGGTGGATGCCGGGCGGCCAATGGATTTGGGACCATTCCAAGCCGCTTTACATCGGCGAATTTCTCTGGGTGCCGGCGACGTCCGCCGCCGACTTCACGATTCTCTTTGGCGACGACGCGTATTTCAACCCGGCTTACTACCGCAGTTCGGCCAAAGGCCTGACGTGGCAGATGCAAATTCAGGCGTATCGCTCGTACGGCGTCAACGGGATGTCGCCGTGGACGGAATTCGAGGACCCCGGGGTTCCGCAGGACGTGTTCGATTTGAACCCGGGCTCAAATTATCTCTATCAGGTTCAAAAAACCGCCTACGAGCCCAACGCCGTGTTTCTGGACCAATACAACACGCGCTTCTTCACGGGCCAAACCGCGCAACGCTCGGTGCACGCCTACAACGACACGATGGCCTCCAATAACTTTACGCTCCGCTGGAAAGCGGGCGCGGCCGCGTGGCAGACCGCGACCTTTGCCCTGCCGCCGGCGGGCGAATGGCAAGGCAACATTTCTTTCCCGGTGCCGACCGCCGCCGGATCGTTCCCGCTCCAATGGGAATTGGATAACGCCACCAACGCGGTTTACACGAACTCCGTGATTTACTCGGCCATCGCGCCCACAACGCTCTCCTTGCCGGCCGGCGCGACGCTCGGCTTGTATGACCCGGCCGGCGCCACCGCCAGTTTGCTCGGGCGTTTCGGCCTGTCCTTCACCACGGTCACCAACCTGCACACCGCCGCGTATGACCAGTTGAATCTGCTGGTCATCGGCCAGAATGCGCTCACCGCCGAGTCGGTGCCCGAGGTGGGTTCCAGCAGCATTGCCGGCAAATGGCAGGACTTCACCACGCGCGGCGGCTGGGTGCTCGTGCTCGAACAAACCAACTACCCGGCCTGGATGCCCGCCGGGCTCCAGGTGCAAAATTACGACGCCAGCTTCGCTTTTCCCAATCCCGATCATCCCGTCACCGCCGACCTCACCACGAACGATCTGCGTTGGTGGGCCGACGACAATCGCGTGGTCGTAAACGCCCTCAACTCGCCGTCGGGCGGCAATTTCCGCGTGTTGGCGTCCATCGGTTCCACGAGCGGATTGGCCTACACTGCCGCCGTGGAAGTGCCGATCGGTTCCGGAGGCGTGCTCGGTTCACAGTGGCCGCTCGTCGCGCGATTCGACACCGAACCGCTCGCCGACGTGTTGCTGCAACGCTTGCTTAATTACTGCGGCTCCCGCAACGGCCACCTCGCGCTCCAGCCGGTCGCGTTGCTGACTGAAACAAATTCACCCGCAGCGACCAGGCTCGCGCAACTCGGTTTGCTGGCGGAAAACTTCTCCGGCCATCTGACGAATTGTGACCCGGCGGTTTATCCCTTGCTCTTCGTGGCCGGCAGCAATGCGACGTGGCAGGAAGCGGCCGCGCAATTGCCCACGCTCACCAACTACGTCGCCCGCGGAGGCAAACTGGTTTTGCACCGGCCGACGGATGCATTTCTCGCCGCGGGCGGACCCGCGCTGTTTCCGGAACTGAGTTACAGCCCAACCACTCTCGGCCTGGTGTTGCGCCGCGACTCGACCAACGCCGCCATGCGGCTCGCCAACGACGATTTGTATTGGATCAGCCAGCCGGGAACGTGGAACCAGACCGAGGTGCTGTCCAGCAGCATCGCCAGCCGCTATTACCGGAAGATATTCAACCTGACGACCTACGACACCATTCAGGTGGAGAACATGCCCATCCACACCAGCGGCGGTCCGGCGTCCGGCGGCTGGTCGCTCTGGGCCGACGGTTATGTGGCGCAAAACATCAATGTGACTCAAGCCGGAACGTATCTTTTCAACGTGCTGGCCAGCGGCACTCCCGCGCTCGGCGGCTGGCCCCAAATGTCCCTGCAAATTGACGGCATCGTGCAGGACTCGGTAATCGTGCCCACGAATCAATCGGCTTACTACACCCTCAGCGCCGACCTCGCGCCCGGCACACATCAACTGGCGGTTTCATTCGACAACGACGCTTATGCGCCGCCCGAAGATCGCAACCTTTTCCTCGACCAGATTCTTTGGGGCCGCGATGCCGATAACAACCCGGCTGCCCTGCTCACCCGCCCCGGCGCGGTGGCGCAGGATCGGCGCGGCAACGGGCTGGTGGTCCTCGACGAAATTGAGTGGGACACCGAAACGCAAAACGCCACCCAGGCCGGGCGTTACGTCAGCAAGCTGCTTACCGGTCTGGGCGCTGCGTTCCAACCGTCGCCCGGGGTCACCATCACGGCGGGAACCATGACCAACGTGAATGTGAATGCCTACGCCACGTCCGGCGGCATCGCCTACCTCTACAGCAACGGCCGGATTGAAACCATCGTGAACTTCACCGCCGCCGGGAGTTACACCTTTACCATCACGGCCGGCGGCACCGCGGCGGCGGGCGTGTTGCCCCAGGTTGGCGTGACCGTGGATGGAAACAGCCGGACCAACTTCTTTCTTACCAGCACGAACTTTACGACCTACACCGTCACTCTGTTCCTGACCGCAGGCACGCACGCCATCGGGCTGGTTTTCCTGAACGACTATTACGCCCCGCCCGAAGACCGCAACGCCTTTTTCAGCCAGCTTACCATCGCTCCGGCGACGATCCTGCAGATTATCGGCCTGAGCACCGACCTCGCGCAACAAACCGCGACGCTCCAATGGGGAACCACACCCGGCACCGCTTACGAAGTCCAATTCTCGCCCAGCCTGCGACCGGCCAATTGGCAGCCCGCGATCACCATCACGGGTAACGCCAGTATCGCCAGTTGGGAAGACACTGGCGCTTTATCCGGCACGCCGCCCTTGAGCCTGGCGGCTCCACAACGCTACTACCGCGTCCGCCAGGTGAATCCGTGAAGGAGTAATACTGAATTGCGTTCAACAGATCACAAACCAATCAACGCCCCCTCACCCGTCCTGCGCACACCCTCTCCCCCGTTGCCAACGGGGGAGAGGGACGGGGCGAGGGGGCGCGTTTTCAGAATGCTTGTGGCCGGCTAAAGCTGTTGTTGCAGTTCGATTGCGGATCAGTATAAGCCTCCGACGTGGAGGGCAGAGTTTTATCAGAACCTGACTTTGGGGGCGAGGCGGTCTCCACTTCGCGTGGGCCTGTTCAGGCAATTCTCAACCAAATAACCTTCAACTGTCTACGTTCTGGTCTGGTACTCTGAGGACCGAATTCAATCCGCCAAACGGACTGGGCGTCGTTTCCTCGGCCTGGGGATCAGGCATCCACTGGCCATCCACCACCAGACGATATTCGTAGGTTCCCGGGGGCAAGGTCAACGCCTTGATCCAGCGGCCGGCGCCCAGTGAAATCATGGGTGTGGCGCCGGGGCGCCAGTCATTGAAACTGCCCGCCACGGAAATGGTTGCGGCGGTAGGATGAATGCATTCGAAGGTGGTCACCGACATCCGGCGCGCGAATTTGGAGCGGGCCAGCCGCTTGGCTTGCCCGTTGCGGTCAATCTTTGGAATCGTGTTTTTCATGCTTTTGCGCCCGGAGTCCCACCATCTTCCGTTTATTCATTCCCCGGAACCGGTTAACCGCCGCATCTGGATTGGCCAGTCAGAGGAGTTTCAGTCGCGGAACAAGAGCAGTTGGCGTGCCTTCCGGCGCGGTCTCCGCTAGGCCCGAATCCAGCTGGCCGGACCGAGAAACCCGCGAATTTCGCAAATAAACAGGGATTTCGGGCCCAATTTAGGCATCAGAATTGCAGCATCCGAAGCCGGTATGGCACCGGAAACACCAGGCAACGATTTGATGTCACCAATGGCCGCAACCGCGAGCATTGGCGGATTTGTCTTCGCGTTCGTTCCGGGCTTTGAGCAGGCCGCTTCGGCGATCGGATGGATTTGCCTCGCGCTTGTCGGGTCGGTAGTTCTCGGTGCGGCCATCTTCAGTATCTTCCGTCTGGCCACCCCGGAACGCAATATGCGGGTTATGACGCGCAATGCGCCGGCGCCTCCGGTTCGCCAGCCGGAACAATACCCGGACAAAATCGAATCGCATCCTGAACCAAAACCCGAACCGGCATCAGAACCAGCGCCGGCGCCAACACCGGCATTGGCGTCTGAACCGATGATCACCGCCAGCGAACTGGTCGGACAATTTCGCTCTCTCGACGGATTCCAGTTCGAGAAATTGATCGAACTTGCGTACCGGAAACTGGGTTACGACGTAACGCGGCGCGGCGGGGAAAACGCAGACAACGGGATTGATTTGATTATTCAGAAGAACAGGGAATACGCGGCGATCCAATGCAGGCTGGGGAAGGCGCGCCGTGCGGGTGTGCAGCAGGTCCGTGAATTCCTCGGGGCATTGACGGATGCCGACCTTCAGCACGGGAAATTCATCACCCTTTGCGGATACACCAATCCGGCCATGCAGTTTGCTAGAAAGCATGGCATCGAGATTTTAACCGAGGCGGAACTGACCCAGGTGCTGGAAGCCGCCGACATCAAATCTGACCCGGCGGTGCTCGACCTGCTCCAGGAGATGCGCAAGCCCTCCCTGAAAGGCGAAGCCGCCATCCCGGCCTGACTCGTTCAGGTTGTTGCTCCAACGGAAATTGCCATTCCTTCCAGTTCGCGTCTCGTGATCGTTCAAGGGCTGGCTGCATTTGTGTTATCGAGCCAGCCGGCTTGGTTTAACAAGCCGACCAGGCGCGGGTCATCGGCCGACAGGGGCGGCAGCCAGAGGCCCAGTTCCTCGCGTTGCCACCAGTCACCTTCGGGATTTCCCGGCCGGGCGAATTCGTAGCGGTAGAGCACGGCGCGGACGTAACGCGGCGGTTTCCCGGGAAACGGATTCCCACCAAATAAACTCAGCGCGCCCGGGTCGTTGTGCAAAAGTTTCCAGACCAGATGCAGCGTCCAGGGATATTGATTGGGCGTGCCCATCGCGGCGAACCACATCTGCCAGTCGAGCCGCGGCTGGTAAGGCGCAATTTGCGGCGGCCGACGGTCCAGCGCCGCGGGCAAAGCCTGATACGGATATGCTTTCCACACGGCGTCGGCGCCGGGCGTCTCGGCGTCGGTGCCTTCAAATACAACGTTCAGCCGCTCGCGACCCACGGTGCCGAACGCGCCGTAGGTGTTCACCAGGTCAAGCGAATGGAACGAGGTGTTCATGATTTGCAACGGCGAAATCATGTTGACCACCGGCTGCACGCTCAACAGGCCCACGAGAACCGCTACCGTCCAGGCGGTCCATTGCATCGGGCGGCTGGGTTGTGCCGTGGCAGCGGCGGCGGTTGCGCGCCTCGTGAGCGCGCGCGGCATCAGCTTCGTCCAGAAACCGTCGTCGAAACACGCCAAGGCGGGGACGATGGTAAGCCAGTTCAGGAAGGAGAGGTTGCCGCTCAGGATGAGCGTGAGTTGAAACAGCACCAGGATCACTCCCGCGATGCGCCGGGCCACGCGCGGATAAAACGCAAACCACGGCGCCACCAGTTCGGCGAGGAAATTGAATAAGACGCCGGTTTTCAACATCCAGTGCGGCAGGAAATGAAACTCGCGGCTCAACGGATTGGGGATCGGCTGGGTCTCGAAATGATAACAGAGCGCGGTGAGATTGCGCCAGGCGGGATCGCCGCGGAGCTTGATGAGCGCCGCGCCGAGCATGATGCGAAAGATAAGCCAGCGGAACAACCAGAGCACGACGGTCGGCGGCGCGCGTTTGGGGAATGGCCGGCCATCGAGCAGCGGGCAAAGAAAGATGGCCAGAAAGCCGGTTTCGAGCAGTTGGATTTCCCAGCCGTAACCGTACCAATCCTGCCCGGCGTGGACGAACGACATGTACAGCGCCCAAAGCACGGTCATCAGGATGGCGTTCGCGTAACCGGCGACGACGACGCAAGACAGGGCAAATCCGATCCAGGCCGCCACCTGCAAGACGGCGTCCGAATGCGCGAACCAGAATATTGACGGCAACCGCAGAAAACCGGCCGTCGGCGAGCCCAAAGCGTCCTGCACACGTTCGAGATACGAATCCAGCGGCAGGAGCCCTTGCGAGCCGATGAGTGGAAGGATTTGTTTGGCGGCGGCCAGGAAAGCCACGGCATAAATACAGCCCAGCAATCGCAGCATGACAAATCGCGTCAGCCAGTAACTGTCTCTGGTTTCTTGCGGCGCGGGTGATGGACCGGTTTCGGTCATTGTCGGATCCTTGCCTTAACGATGCGGGACAGTCCTGGCGCCGTCAACGGTGGTGTATTGGAGGTGATGTCCGAATTGGAAGTTTGGAGTTCCGCGTTTACGCGGTTTCGGGCCGCCTGAAGGCGGGACTCCGAGCGGAATCAGGACATTGCCGAAGCGAAACCAAACGTCGATTCCCGCGTTTTATCAGGAGCGTTTGGCGACAGGCAATCAGTGAACAATGTTTGTCTTAATTAAACCAGCCTGCCGCCCTGTTCACGGCGCGACTTGAAAGGACCAATAAAATGAAAACGAACTCAAACCTCCCCTGCCCCGGGTTTACCCTGGTGGAAATTATGATTGTGGTGGCCATTATCGGCCTGCTGGCCGCCGTGGCCATCCCCAACCTGGACCACGCCCGGCGCGTCGCGCAGGCCCGGGCCTGCATTACGAATCTAGCCGAGATTAACTCCGCCGCTGCGGAGTTCGCGATGGAGAACGGGAAGAAAGACGGCGACGCAATCAGTTATCCCGCCGACCTGACACCATTCATCAAGCTGAACTCGGCTCACAACATTCCCAGTTGTCCGGCCGGCGGCACTTACAGCATCAGCGCCGTGGGCACTTCACCGGTTTGTTCATTGGGCAGCACGATGGACCCGGCACATGTCATGCCGTAACGCGGATATTCCTGTCTGCGGGTTCAAGGGACATTCACGTCCCGTGTTCTGCCAGCCCGGAAAGAGGCGACTGGCCGCCGTCGCGCCGAAGCGGCGTTATGGCGCGCCGCGAAGGCGGAAAAGTCGCCCGAACCCGCAGGCTTGAAAGCCTGCGCTACGTCAAAGTTGGAGGCGCTCCAATTGCGGCGGAAAAACGGGTGAAAGGCAGACAAAGATAAAGGCCGGATTTGGCATCCGGCCTTTTCTTACACTAAAACTTTTGAGAACAGAGCAACACCGTTGAAAGGAGATTAACCTGAACCCGTAAAACGCGCATGTCACCAGTGCTGGTGACAAAGGACCCACGGGACTATGCCTTTCCCGTAGGCAGAAAGTTAAAGGAAGCCAATATTTACGCGGTTGGAATGGCCTAATTTTGCCGCAATTTTTTTATCGTCTTTTTTTCGGTCTTTTTAGCGGCCTTTTCCGGCATGGGTGGGGCAGCGAGGATGTGCTTAACAGCGTCCTTAAAGGCCAAGCGAGGCAGCCTCAAATCTGTAGAAGGCTTGGGCATCGGTAAATTGAATCAGGATTTGAGGATTTCGACCGTAATCAGATAAAGCTTTTGTTCCGCTTCAACGTATCGGTAGGGAAACTGAATACAGGAAAAGAGTTCCCGTCCGTCCCGCCTTGGGGGACACGACCAGTTGCCCATGCGGAAGGCGGAGTGCGGAATTCGGATTATGCCGTCGCCAACTCGACGCGTGCCAATGCCGCTTCGAATGCGGCGAGAAGTTTTTCCTTTTGCCGGACGACGGCGTCCGTCGGGGCCAGTTTCTTTTCCAAGGCCAACCCGGATTGCGGCTCGGTCAGGCGCAGGATGCGCCCGCCGCCAGCGAGCTTGATGAGGTCGAACTGAATTTTATCGCGGTCAACCATAACTTTATTGTCCGCGAAATCCGTGGAATTGCAACAGGAGATTGAGATTGGCCGGCGAGGCATTGCCCCAGCGTTCCTGCGCCTCGCAGGCGGCGCGCTCAAAATCCAGCCATCACGCTCGCGGGCGGACTGGCAGTGCTCACGGAAGCGGCTTCGAGAATTTCGTGGTAAAGCGTGACGGACAATTCCGACTCGCTCAAGCCGGCGCGGATGAGCAATCGAAATTCGTGGGCGATGCCGCTGGTTTGCGCGATGGCCTCGCGCCCGATGGCGTCCACGATGGGAGCCTTGGTCAATTCAATGCCTTGGATGGTGAAGCCGCCATGAAGCCGGAGGTTTTTGAATTGCCGGAGGTCAAGCACGCTGGAATTCAAACGCCATTTGCCCCAATCGTCCATCCCAAACAGGCAAAGAGTTTATTGCCAATGCGGAATGCGGATGGCTGTTGTAGTGTCGAGCCTGCCGCCGTCGCGCCGAAGCGCCGCTATGGCGCGCCACGAAGGCGGGTGGCTCGAACGAATCGGCGCACAGCGCCGACACTACACGTCCCGCTACCGCCAGGTTTCACAACGGACGCAATGGCTTGTCGTCCGGTTTCTTTTTTGCCAGACTGCCGCCATGTTCGAAAACGCCATCCGCCGGATGCCGCGACCGCAGGACGTTCAACGCCTGAACACGGAGGAACTACGCGACACCTTTCTCGTCACCAACCTTTTCACGCCGGGCCAGCTCAACGGCACGTTCACCGACCTCGACCGGCTGGTCGTCGGCGGCGTCATGCCGGTCAAGCCGGTGGAATTGCCGAATCATCGCGAAACCGGACGCGGCTTCTTCCTCGAACGCCGTGAACTGGGCGCCATCAATGTCGGCGGCGCCGGCGTGGTACATGCGGACGGCAAGACCTTTTCCACCAGCCGGCTGAACTGCGTTTATCTGCCGATGGGCACCCGGTCGGTCACTTTTGAGAGCAAGGACGCGAAGAAACCGGCCAAATTTTATTTCCTGAGCTGTCCGGCGCACGCGACGCATCCGGCGGCGATGATGAGGCCCAAGGACGCTTCGCCGGTGCCGCTGGGTTCGCAGGCCACCGCCAATAAACGGACGATTTACAAATACATCCACACCGGCGGCATCCAGAGCTGCCAGCTCGTGATGGGATTTACCGCGCTGGAACCCGGGAGCGTGTGGAATTCGTTCCCGCCGCACACGCACTGGCGGCGCACGGAGATTTATTATTACTTCGACCTGGGCGAGAATGTGCTGACGCATTTCCTGGGCGAACCGCAGCAGACACGGCATTTGTTTGTGCACAACGAGGAGGTCGCGCTGTCGCCGAACTGGTCCATCCATTGCGGCTGCGGCACGGGCAACTACAAATTCATCTGGGGGATGGCCGGCGAAAACCAGACGTTTGACGACATGGACGGCGTGAATCCGGTGGAGTTGCGGTAATGATTTTGAGCAACATCGAACGCTCAACATTCAACGCCCAACGCCGAAGCGAAAGACAATTCCCTGGATGTTCGGCGTTGAATGTCGGTAGTTGAATATTTTGTTATGAACTCGAAACGATTCGAAAACAAAGTCGCCATTGTCACGGGCGCCAGCCGGGGCATCGGCCAGGGCATCGCCCTGGCGTTCGCCCGCGAAGGCGCCCACGCCGTGAGCGTGGACATCGGCGATCAATCCGAGACCGGCGCGAAGGCAAAGGAATTGGGCGCCCGGTTCAATGCTTACACCGAGGATTTCGGCAAGCTTACCCAAAAACGCGCCGCCGAAATTGTCGCGCAAATTGTCAAGGACTGCGGGCGCGTGGACATCTTGGTGAACAACGCCGGCATCATCAAGCGCGCGCCGATTGTGGACCATCCCGAAGCGGACTGGAACGCGGTGATTCAAATCAACCTTACCGCGCCGTTTTTCCTGACGCAAGCGGTCGCCAAGTGGTGGGTCAACGGCGGACGCGAGAAATCCCCGGCGGATGCGCGCCTGAAGGTCGTCAATATCGCTTCCCTGCTGTCGTTCCAAGGCGGCATTCTGGTGCCCGGCTACGCCGCCAGCAAGAGCGGCATCGCCGCCATCACCAAGGCGTTTGCCAACGAACTGGCGAAAGAGCGCGCCAACTTCAACGCGATTGCCCCCGGTTACATCGCCACAGACAACACCAAAGCGCTGCGCGAAGATCCCGTCCGCAGCAAGGCCATTCTGGACCGCATTCCCGAGAGCCGTTGGGGAACACCGGAAGACATCGCGGGCGCGGCCCTGTTCCTCGCGTCGAAGGATGCCGATTATCTGAACGGCACCATCATGAACGTGGACGGTGGCTGGCTGGCAAGGTGAAGTCAGAATGAAGAAGTAGGAATGCAGAAAGACTCGATGCACGCATGAATAAGGTTCTTCCTTCTGCATTCTTCCTTCTGCCTTTGTTTTTCGTTTCCTGCGCGACAACACATACGGCGAAAAAATTTTCCGGCGCCACGCCGTTGCAATGGTCGCAGCGGCTGGCGGATTCGGAAATGGCGCGGCGCGGGGACAGCCTGGTCTGGAAACCGGGCGGCAAGGCCAAATGGGATTACACCGCCGGTTTGTTTGCGTTGTCGCTCCTCAAACTGAATGCCGTGGCGCCGGATTTGCACTACGTCAAATTTTCCGAGGACGCCATCGGATCCTTCATCGGGCCGGACGGCAAAATCCAGGGCTACAAGGTTGAGGAATACCAGCTCGATGCATTGAATCCGGGAAAGACCGCGCTGGCGCTGTGGCAATTGACACATGAGTCGCGCTATCAAAAGGCCGCCGCGTTGCTGCGCAAACAACTCGACGCACAGCCGCGCACCAGCGACGGCGGATTCTGGCACAAGGAACGATACCCGAATCAGATGTGGCTTGATGGGCTTTACATGGCATCGCCGTTTTACGCCGAATACGGAAAGCTGTTCAAGGAACCCGCCGATTTCGACGACGTGGCCAAACAGATTCGGCTCGCCGACGAACACACATACGATCCAGCGACGGGGTTGTTTTATCATGGCTGGGATGAAAGCAAATCACAGTCGTGGGCAAACCCGGCGACCGGTTGTTCGTCGAATTTCTGGGGCCGGGCCATTGGCTGGTATGCCATGGCGTTGGTGGACGTACTGGACTATTTGCCGACGAATCACCCGGCGCGGCCGGAAATCATTGCCACGTTTCAGAAACTTTGCGCGGGCGTGGCCAGATATCAGGACCCGCAGACCGGGCTGTGGTGGCAGGTGATGGACCAAGGCAATCGTGCGGGAAACTATCTGGAGGCGACGGCCTCCAGCATGTTCGTTTATGCGCTGGCCAAGGGCATCAATCGCGGTTATTTGGGCCGCAATTATGAACCGGTGGTCTGGAAAGGCTACCGGGGCATTGTCGAGCATCTCATCAAGGACGACGGCAATGGCCGGTGGTCGTTGACGCAATGCTGTTCGGTGGCCGGACTGGGTTACGGCCGGGACGGTTCGTTTGATTATTACGTCAAGGAACCAGCGGTCGCCAATGACCTCAAGGGCGTCGGGCCGTTCATCCTCGACGGAATCGAATTGCATCGGCTGACGGCGGGTTCAAAAACGCCTTGACCCGAATCTTCCGTAGCAGCCGACGTAAGGAGGCTCTGACTTTCTTAGTCAGAATTAGAATGAGCCTCCTCACGTCGGCTGCTACAGTTTTCGGCGCATCCCCGTTCTGGCGATGGCTACTCGAACAAAGATTCAGTAGCCATTTACTTTTCGACTTCTAAAATCGCATCTGTTATCCGATTAACCGTTCACCATGAAAATTCAATTCACGCGTTTCACCGCTTTCGTCGCGGCCATTTTGTTCCTGATTAATTTCCAACTGCGCGCGCAACAACACGCGCCGGACATTATTACACCCCAACCGTACACGCCGCAAAATCCGGGAGCGCCGAAACCGTTGCACCCAAGCCTGGGAGGCGCGCTCATCATGCCGCTTTCCGCCGAGATTGCGCCTCGCGCCGTGATCAACGCCATGCAGCGTGTCGCCGACTGGCAACTGGCCCATCCGTCCACCAATTCGGCCACTGACTGGATTCATGGGGTTCAAGATGCCGGCTTGATGGCGCTCGCGGGAATTTCCGGTGACCCGCAATATCGCGACGCCATGCTCGCGATGGGCCAGACCAACGACTGGCAACTCGGCTCGCGTTTCTACGACGCCGACTTCCATTGCATCGGCCAGACCTACGCCGAACTGTATCTCCTCTACCGCGACAACCGGATGATCGGGTCGATGCAGGAGCGGTTTAACGCCATCCTGGCCAAGCCAACTGAAGTGCAAAGCCTGGAATTCACCAGACCCGAAACCATGGCCCGGGAAAACTGGTCGTGGTGCGACGCGCTGTTCATGGGGCCGCCGACGTGGGTGCGACTTTATGCCGCGACCGGCGACGCGCGCTATCTCGATTTTGCGGTGACCAACTGGTGGCGCACGACGGACTATCTCTACGACAAGGATGAACACCTTTATTTTCGCGACAGCACGTTCTTCAGGAAACGCGAAGCCAACAAACAAAAAGTCTTCTGGAGCCGCGGGAACGGGTGGGTGATGGCCGGCCTCGTCCGCACGCTGCAATATCTGCCGATGAACAGCGTGGCGGCGACGCCCTCGTCGCAGAACTCTCCGAACGGCGACGAGGCGTCGCGGCTACGTGCCCGCTTCGAGCAATTGTTCAAGGACATGGCCGGCAAAGTCCTGAGCTGCCAGCAATCGGACGGCCTTTGGCGTTCGAGCCTGCTCGATCCCGAAAGTTATCCAGCCAAAGAAACCAGCGGCACAAGTCTGTTCACCTACGCGCTGGCCTGGGGCGTGAACCAGGGCCTGCTCGACCGCGCGAAATTCCAGCCTGCCGTTGAAAAAGCGTGGACAGCGTTGATTGGCTGCGTGGATGAGAATGGCAAGCTCACGCACGTGCAACCGGTCGGTTCAACGCCGAAGACATTCAACGATGATTCGACCGCGCCATTCGGTGTCGGCGCCTTTCTGCTGGCGGGCAGCGAAGTATACCGTATGGCGGCGCTTGAAAAACCATTTGTAAAAGTCACCGTCAGCAACCCGTCTTCGTTTTACCGCTCCTGCGAAACGGTTGAATTGAACGTGCAAGATATTCTCAAGGCGATTGATACTCCGGCGCAACTCGCCCAACGGGACCCGCTTTTATATGATCCGCCATTCCACATGCAACGCGTCCGCGCGATGCCGGTGATGGACGCCGTTTCTTCACGAATCCTGGATTCTCAAACTTATATCGAACCGAACTGGCCGTGGAAAAAAATATTCCAGGTTGACCTCGCGCCGCACGAGACGCGGACGTTTTACGTGCTGGACGGTTCCGCTCTGGACGCCGCGCCGGAGCCCATCGTGAAAACCTTCGCGCGTTACGTGCCGGAGCGTCACGACGATTTTGCCTGGGAAAGCGATCGCATTGCACACCGCGTGTTTGGCAAGGCGCTGGAAACGTGGGAACGCGAGCCGCTCACCAGCAGCGGCTTCGACGTCTGGATCAAGCGCACGCGCGGTCTCATCGTCAACGACATGTATGGCACCATGAACCTGTTCGACATCAACGGGCCGTCGCAGGATGATTTCAAGGTCGGCAAAACGCGGGGCGACGGCGGACTGGGCATCTGGAACGATGGCAAACTTTACGTCTCCAGGAACTGGCGCAGTTGCAAAGTCATCACGACCGGCCCGATTCGCGCGGAGTTTGAGTTGACCTACGACGCTTGGGATGCCGGCAACGGCCGGATGGTTTCGGAAACCAAGCGCATCAGCATTGACGCCGGCTCCAATCTCAGCCGCGTTGAAAGCACCTTCAGCAGCAACGACCAGTCCCCGCTGGCGATCGGCGTCGGCCTGGCCGAACGGCCCGGTGAAAATGTGGTCGTACCCGACGGTTCACCGGAAATTGATTCGTGGCAGACCAGTACCGCCCGGGGGCTCGCTGTTGAAAATCAAAGCGAAGGCTGGATGACTTACTGGCAGCCGCAGGATTTCGCGAAAGGGGTCACCGCCGTGGCTGTTGTCCTGCCGAAGGGCAGCATCCAAACGTTCACCAATGACGTTCCCGACCTGCCCGCCAGCGCGCTCAAACCGCCGACGCGCACGATGGGCGAAGGCCAGCCGGCGACCCGCGATTTGCTGGCGATCGCCCCGGTGGAAATCGGCAAACCGTTCGCGTATTACTCCGGTGCGGGCTGGGACGAAAGCGGCGATTTTCCCGACGCAAGATCCTGGAACGATTACGTCCGCCGCTTTGCTGAACGCCGCGACCAACCGTTGCAAGTGACCGTGGGTCAGTGATTTTCGATTTACCATTTACACTCCAACTGAGAAAATGACGAGCCCTTCGTAAATCTTCATTTTTAAATCCGCCGCGAAATGCCTCTGGGCACTGAATCGGCGGGAAATCAACTTTTGATTGATGACGCCGCAATCACTCTCATGGCTTCGGCCGTGAGCGCAGTAATTTTGGCCCAGGCCTTTTCCTTGACCAGCTTGCGTTCAGCCATCCATGAGCCGCCTGCAGCAGCGACTTGCGGGACGGCGAGATAACCGCTCAAATTCGCCGCGTTGATGCCGCCGGTGGGAATAAATTTCACACCGGTGTGCGAGAAGGGACCGGCAAGGGCCTTGACCATCGCCACGCCGCCGGCCGCTTCCGCAGGGAAAAATTTCAGGTGTTTGCAGCCGAGCTTCAGCGCGCGGGCCACTTCTGTCGGCGTCATGACGCCCGGGAAAAACGGCATTTCCCTCTTGTCCGCCTCGGCCAGGACGGCTTCATTCAAACCGGGTGACACGCCGAATTGCGCCCCGGCGCCGGATGCTTCCTTGACTTGTTCGGCGGAGAGCAACGTGCCGGCGCCGATGGACATCCGGGAAACACGGTCGCGGATGCGCGCGATGGAGTCCGCTGCGCCTGTGGTACGGAAGGTGACTTCCATGACGTTCAATCCGCCCGCGAGCAAAGCCTCGGCCAGCGGCACCGCGTCGTCGGGCTGGTCAATGACCGCAACACAAATCAGGCGTTGTTGGAGAAAGGATTCGCTGTTCATAAAATGGTGGGCAGATGATACACACAAGCCCGACCGCGGGCGAATTGGAAATTAGACCGCACCCAAATCCGGAAAATGGGCCGTGTCCCAATTTGGAATCCGAATTACTGAAGTGGAGCGCGAGTTGTCTCAACTCGCACCGAATTTGATCATTTCAACCGCTGCGGATTGATGACAATCCGCGCTCCGGGCAAATCAGGACAGTATCAAAAAATGGTTCCGGCCGTCGTTCGCTTTCCCGTTCTCATTCTTTCAGTTACGGAGCCGGCAAGAGGCGGGGGTGGATTTTATTTTGAAAATCGGCGTCACCGGCGTAGCCTGCGGCCAAATGAACCTATCCCTCGAACACATCGCCATTCCCGCCACCGATGTCGTTGCTTTGAAAAACTGGTATATTCGCACGCTCGGGGCGCGGGTGGTTTATGACAACGGCCAGTCGCCGCCGACGTTTCTGCTTGCGCTGCCCGGCGGGGGCGGATTTGAGATTTACGCGGCGGAAAAACCGTTGCCGGGGCGCGGCAACAACAAGCTCGCCGGTTTCCGGCACGTGGCATTGCGGGTGGATTCCGTGGACGCGGCGAAAACCGAACTCGAAGAGCGCGGCGTGAAATTCACGGAAGCCATCCGCCCGGCGGCCGGTGGCGGAAAGACTTTGTTTTTCGAGGACGGCGAGGGCAATTTGCTGCACCTGGTCGAGCGCCCGGCGGATTCGGTGCCGGGAAAAAAATTATTTTTTCGGCGCGCGGACCACGAGAATGGGGGTTGAAGTTTTGTGCCGGACCTGGGTGATAGTGCTGCCGTGGAACAAATCGCCGAACAGCCGGTGACCGTGTCCGGCCATGGCGATGAGGTCGCACCCTGTTTGCCCGACCCATTTGACAATTTCCTTCGGCGGATCACCATAAGCCAGTTCCGCCTCGGCGGGAATGCCGGTGGATTGAAACTCCGACCGAACCTGGTTCAAATACGCGGTATCTTCGGTGATCTCAGGGCTGACCGCGTCCGGTCCGAAGGTTCGTGCGGCCCAACCGTCGGCTACATGCAGTAATACCACACGGCTTTGCGCGAGTTTCGCGAGCTGTTTGATGTGTTCGATAATGGCGCGGTCAGTGGGCGTGCTGTCCAACGTCACGAGAATGGTTTTATACATACGTCAGCCTTTCCAGTTTATCCGCCCCTGATAACCTGCCAAGCCTGTTTCACGGCATCAGGCAGACCGTAAAAGTCGAAGGCCGTGATCAGCACCGCCGAACCCCACCCGGCGATGAGCAGAAACCAGCCGAGCCGCCATCGTCCCATTCGTTCGCGGGAACTGGCGAGGTGCAGCAGGGGGAGCATCGCAAACGGAAGCTGTAGCGCCAGCACCACCTGGCTCAGGACAATCAGGTCGGTGATGTTATTGGCCCCACGGATGCCGATAAAGACAGCCGTGGGGATGATGGCCAGCGAGCGGGTAATCAGCCGCCGCAACCACGGCCTGATTCGCCAGCGCATGAAGCCTTCCATCACCACCTGGCCGGCCAGCGTGCCGACAATGGTGGCGCTTTGGCCGCTGGCCAGCAGGGCGACGGCGAAAAGCGTGCCTGCGGCAGCCGTGCCCATCAGCGGTGCCAAAGTCAGATAGGCCGCTCGGATCCAGTCCGTTGAATCATTGAATTGGACCACTTGTCCGCCGGCGACGGTGACACTGGTCTTGCCGTAAAAGACGATCGCTGCGAGCACCAGGATGGCGGCGTTGATCAGGAAGGCGACCGACAGGTTGCCGATGACGTCAAAGGTGTTAAAGCGAATTGCCTTTCGGACGGATTCGTCGTCCTTCTGGAATTGGCGGCTTTGCACCAGGGCGGGGTGCAAATACAGCACATGCGGCATGACCGTTGCACCGATGATGCCGATGGCCACATAGATCATGGTGGCCGAACCCAAGCTGGGCATGACCATCGCCCGGCCCATTTCCAGGAAGCTGGGCTGCGTCTGCGGCAAAATGAAAATTTCGATGAAGTAACAAACGCCGATGGTCGCGACCAGCATCAACACAATGGCTTCGATGGTCCGCATTCCGAACCGCTGCATCGCCAGCAGCAGCAGTACGTCAACGCCTGTGATGATGACACCCCAAAAAATGGGGATATGGAACAACATATTCAGCGCCACAGCACCGCCCAGGACTTCGGCCAAATCGCACGCGATGATCGCAAGTTCCGCCATGAGCCAGTTCGGCACGCGCGTCCACTTGGGATACCAATCATAGCAGCATTGGGCCAGGTCGCGCCCGGTTGCTATGCCGAGCCGCGCGGCGATAATCTGTAGAAAGATCGCCATCAGGCTGGCCAGGCCAACCACCCAAAGCAGTCCGTATTTGAACTGGGCGCCGCCCTGGAGATCGGTTCCCCAGTTGCCCGGATCCATGTAAGCCACGCTGACCAAAATCCCCGGGCCGAAGTAGGCGGCCATTTGTTTCCAGAAGCCAGCTTTATGATGGGGCACTTTTACGCTGCTATGCATTCCTTCAAGCGACATTGCGCCGGGGCGTGGAACGACAGTGACTTCGGGTGCCGCAGGTTCTCTCAAGTCCGTGGGTGGGTTGTTGTCTTTACTCATAAAATCCGATTCGTTTGCTAAAATCTCACAGTGATTCCGGCAAACGGATTGAAATCGGCCGCCGCTGGCGTCACACCAAAGTAGCAGTCGCAATCTAGTTGGATGTTTTTAGTCACAAGATATTCCAGACCGGTATCCACTGTTCCCAGCCAACTGGCGTGACTTTCCGTGGTGAAGTTGGTGAAAAATTCCACATAAGCGCTCAACTTCCCAATGATTTGATGATCAACACTGACTGAAGCGATGAATTCTTCATGGTGGCCGCCGTTGTCATCATTTTTCATCAAACTGACCGCCGTTTCCAAACTCAGGTCGAAATCATATGGCAAGCTCACTGCCAGCGGAAAAATCACGCCGCCTTCGACTGCGTTGTTTCCAAGATTATCCGTGCTCGTGGGCAACGTGACGTAAGGTAGAAGCGCAAAGGCCGTCTTCCCACTGTCATCCCCCCACAAATTGATTTTTAGCCGTGTCGTAAGGTCGCCGAAGCCCGACTGCGTAATTGATTTGCCCGAATTGTCTTCCGTATGCACATTCAGGTAATTGTCATAAACGAGTTGGACATCCACATTATTGAGCAATCCGGCTTTGAAGTTGAAATCTCCCACGTCCCATGCCTTCGTGGTTGTGCCGTGCGTTTTGTCATAAGTGAAATTGACAAAATCCATTTCCAACTGGTAGTGGCCGGCGTCCACTGTATAAGCCGACTCGGTCTGGTCCGGGCGGTCGGGACTCAATTCGCGCATCGCCGCATCCGGCGTCGGATTAAAAAGGCTGTAGCCGCTTCTGTCCAACGGAAGGCTGTTCGTTTCCTGCGCCAGCGCACGGAATGCCGGCGCGATCATCAGACTGACGGCCGGAACCAAACCGGCCGTTTTTAGCTTAAACAAAAACATGTAGCATTGGTTACAGCAGAAAAGCCCGGCGGTCAACAACAATGTAGCCCAGGTTACAAAATAAAACCTCGACTTAAGGACGTCCCTGGGATTTATTTGGCTGGTTTATGCCGCGTTCCATCCGCCAACCGTTGCCCGCCGCGCGCCTGGCCATCCAACAGGCCGAGCAATTTCGCCGGTCGCGGCGCGATCGCGCCGCGGAAACGGCGCAGGATTACGTCGAGGCCATCGCCGACCTGACGGCCTCCCAGGGTGAGGCGCGGGTGGTGGATCTGGCCCGGCGATTGGGCGTAACGCACGTGACGGTCAACCGCACACTGGCGCGGCTGAAAAAAAACGGCTTCGTGAACACCCGGCCGTACCGCGCGATTTTTTTGACGGAGGCCGGACGCACGCTCGCCAAAGAGTGCAAGCGGCGGCATGAAACCGTGGCGGCCTTTCTCCGTTCGCTCGGCATTTCAAAACAGGCAGCCGAGATGGACGCCGAGGGCATCGAACACCACGTAAGTCCGGAGACCCTGGCCGCATTTGAACGGCTGCTGAGAAAATGCTGATGCGGCCGGTGGACGTCCAGATTATTGGCGAAGAACTGGCCATCAAATGGGATGACGGCAGCGAAAGTTTCATTCGGCTGGAGACTTTGCGGCGGAGCTGTCCGTGCGCAGGTTGCAAAGGTGAGAAGGACATCCTGGGGAATGTTTACAAAAATCCCGGGCAACCACTGCCGGCAGCAGCATTAAAACTGGTGCGTATCACCGGCGTGGGTGGTTATGCGCTCCAGCCGGTCTGGGCCGACGGACACGCGACGGGGATTTTTTCGTTTGATTACTTGAAGCAGCTTGTCCCGTAGCCCCAAACCCGGCGCGACCGGATGGCGATTTTTGACCGTCGATGTTCGCGCCATGCCCGGACCCTCTTTTCGCGACCAGATCAAACGGCGGGATTCCGGCGCCTCAGAAAGAAAAACGGCGCGTTCCGGGAACGCGCCGTTGATCAAGTTTCTAAACCCCGGCTATTACGGAGATTCCTGGTTGAGAACCTTCTCAGCGGGGTCCGTGTTTTTCGGATTGCTCCAATCGTATGGTGCCGCACTTTCCCACAGACCGTTCGGTTTCAGCGGGTTTTTCATCGTGTTAGGACGCGACTTGAGGAAACCCGTCGTCGTCGGCACAAAGTCGGTGTCCTTGACAATCGTGGGAGTGATGAAGATCAAGAGATTGTCCTTGGCGACTGATTTGTCTTCGTGCCGGAACGCGAGTCCCAGGATCGGGATGTCACCCAGAAGCGGTACTTTGTTGTAGGCCGTATTGGGATTGTCCTGAACCATACCGCCCATGACCAACGTATTGGCATTGGGAATCATGACCTGAGTCTCGATGTGGCGGAAATCGAATATATCGGCCTGATAGGCTGCGCCGCCGATGATCTGGGACTGAACATTGAAAAACTGTGACACGTCCGGAATCACTTTGAGCCAGATGTAATCGTTGGCCGAGATGCGGGGCGTCACGGTCAAGACGACGCCGACGTTGGTATAGGCAATCGTGGAGCCGGCGGTCGTATTTGCCGTGCTGGCAGTGATGTTGATGACCGGGAAGGCGCGGGTTACCGAAATCTGCGCCGTTTCATTGTCCAGTGTCACAATTCGCGGCGTCGAAACGACCTGCGCTTCGGCAGAAGAGTTCAGGAAGGAAATCACGGCGTTCACGCCGTCGGCATTCAAGAAACCGATCGTGCCAAAGCCAGAAGCGGTGTCAGCAACAACACTCGGTTTGTTAACCAGGTTACCCAGTTCCGCGCCAAGGCCGGATAATCCAGGGATGCCGTTGGACGTTATGAATTGTGTAGGTCCGGCCGGCGGATTGAGGCCGGGGGGAATGGTGGTGGCATTCGCGTTCAAGTTGTTGCCGAAGGTAACATTTTGCCCCGAGAGCGTGCCCGACCAATCAATGCCTTTCTTGGTTTCGGGATTGCTCGAAATTTCCACCAGCTTGGCTTCAATCAAAACCTGGCGGGTCGGAGTGTCCAATTGGCTGATCAGGGTGTCCACGGCACTCTGCTCCGGATCGGTGGCGACCACGATCAATTGACTGGTGCGCGAATCCGGCAGCACCTTGCTGCGCTTGTCGGTGAACACCGACTGCACCGCGACGGTCATGTTGGAAACGCTTGCGTATTTAAGCTGGATGACGCGGGTAACCAACGGCGGCGGCGCCGAGGGATCCTTGGCGGTGATGCGGGAAATGTGGGTGGTCTTATCTTCAACCATTTGGAGACCGTAATTGTCCAGCAATGCCCGGAGGGCCTGTTCGGCCGTGATGTTCTCCCAACGGATGGAGAGCGTCGGTTCGGCTTTGACCTGGCCGTTTTGGTCGGGTTGGCCAAAGCCGATCTTGGGATCGAGCAAATAATTAATTCCAGCCTGCCGTGCCAAATTTTCGATGGCGGTGGTCAGGGGAACGTCCTGAAATTGGATGAGCGGGATGCTCGCCACCGGGGCAGCAGCGGCGTTGGTGGCGGCACCGGCTGAAGACTCGCCGGTCGCCTCGGCCGGCGCATTGGTGGCGGTGCTTAGTGCTGGGGCATTCGTGTCTGCCGCAGCCGGCGCCGGGTTGGCCATGTCGGCGTTCGCAGCCGCAGGCGTGGTAGTAGCGGATCCTGTCGCTGGTGCCGGGCTGGTCCCATCAGCGTTGGTCTGGGACAGGGCCGCTTGCTGCAGTACGAGTCCGCCGAATAGAACGGCGATTATCATTTTTTTCATAACGTTTGTTTGTTTTGGCTTTGTTAGCTCCAATTTTTTTTGCGTCAGAACTTGAGTGAGAGGATTAGCAACTGCCAAGCCAACTTTAATGTCTTGGACATGCCTTTTTTTTGAGCAGAGGGAGTACATGGTTTTACATGTTGTCGGAAATGGACAGTTCGTGGTAATGGCCGCCGATTTCAACAATGACGGAGTGCGGTTTGATTTCAACACAGTGAACCCGTATCCGGCCCTGGTCGGTGAGGACATCCGCGATGTCGCCGGCGGCAAAGGTGTGATTGTTGATAATGACCAATCGATGGTCGGTGGAACCGGACACGCCCCTGACGACCAGCGCGGTTACCTCCACCACATTATTAGTGACCGTCGGGGCAGATTCGTAGGGACGATTGGACTTCGGGAAGAACGGGTCGCGGCCTTCTCCGGGGTTGGCCGGCAGCATGAAGACCGAGCGGACTGTGTTGGTTTTCCCCGGTTGAGATGGAGTGGTCGGGGCCGCCATCAGCGGCTGAGCCCACAAAACTGTCACCAGCGGCAGCCCGGCCGTCAATACCCGGAACCAGCGGCTGGAAGCAAATGATTTAGGTGCTTTCATGGGTTACAATAATCACGAGTTCGGCTTTACCAGGGCGACGATGTCCATCCGGAAAGAAAGCTTTTCATTGCCGGCCTCCGTGGGGTTAACGGGTTCTATTGCGATGTTGACTACGCGGATATGGGGAAAAGCATTTTCGAAGTCAGCAATGAACCGCCCCAGATCGTGGTAATACGCCGTGCCACTCACGGTCACCCGAATTTGTTTGAAGGGAAATTGCGGCAACACGTCTACTTCCCCCAGGGCCGGCTGGCTGATGGTGGGAATGTCCACCCGGTAAGACGCCTTGAATCGGCGGATGGTGTCAAAAGTCCAGGCGTAATTGTCGCCGGTGGCCATGTCGTCCTCTGAGCCCGAAAGGTTGGCGAGGACATTCGACAACTGGAGGGATGTGTCTCCTGCCTTTTTGATCGTGTCCTTGATTTTTTGCAGCTTGTCACGTTCATCACTGGCGGTCTTGTGGATTCTCGAAAGCGTTTGGTACTGAGGCTGGATCAATAGAAAGCCGATCAACGACAGCACCACCAACGTGCCTAAAATCACGAGGATGAACTGCGTGCGCTTTTCTTTGTCTTTGGGAAAAATATTCATCGGCTTTGAGCGGGATAGCGACACTCCACGGTGAACAATACGTACGGCTTGCCGTCCGGCCCCGTTTGCGGCGGCGCAAGACTCGCCAGGCGCACCCCGTTCGTTTTATCCAGCATCGTCTGAAAATAGGGCTGTTGGGGGATGGCGTCGCTGAACCGATTCACCTGGTCTCCGGGGTTGGCGCTGGAATCCTTGGCGTCCAGGGTCACCAGAACCTTTTCCGTGACAGTCGGCGGGCGTCCAGCAACGGTACCGAAGCGATTGGTCTGCGACTTTGTGCCTTCGGCGTAGGCATACGTCTGATCCACGCGCAACCGGGTCAACTGCACGCCCGGCACCGCGGTGTGCTGCAACGCGTTTAACAGGCTACCCTGGAGAAACCGCGCGGCGGTTAACTTTTTCAATTCGTCCACTTTGCTTTGGGCATCGGCAGTCCTCTTCAAGTTCAACAGGATCCGGTCGTATTCGTTGGTGCGGGTCTGGATTTCATTTTGGATTACGGCCAGGTCCTTTTTGGCCAGCATTTCTTTGAGCAGCAGTGAACTGCTCCACACCAAAGCCACCGCGACCAGGAGCGCGCCGGCAAATAAGACGCGTTTGGCCGGGTCCCGCCGGCGCAGGTCCTCAGCGACCTGCGCTTCTGCGAGCAAATTGATGCGTATCGGCATAGTCCTCTTCCGTTTCGATCACAGGGCCGCCAGCGCGGCGCCTATCGCCACTGCCAATTGCGAGCCCACGTTTTCAATTTCCACCGCCTGCTGTCCCGGCAACGCCATTTGCAGAAAACCGGTCGGATTCCATGTCTTGCAATCCGCCAGCATTTCCGTGTGCAACATTTGCAGAATCATTTCCGACCGCGCCGAGCCACCGCTGACATATATCTGCGCCACCGGACGGTCATGTTGATGTTCAAAAAAATCGAGCGACGCGCGCAATTCGCGTCCGAGCGGAGAAACCTGCGGTTCGAGCGTGGATTGGACCTCCGGCGCCATCCCCACTTTGATGCCTTCGGCTTCGGTATAACTGATGTTCATCGTCTCCGCCAGACCCGCCGTCAGCTTGTCCCCGCCGATATTCACCATGCGGGTCAACGCCAGTTCTCCGTGATCCAAAACACAAATGGAACTATGCTTGAACCCGACGTCCACCAGCGCCACGACTTCGTCGGCGAACTCTTTGGCCATGGCCTGTTCAAAAGCATTCACCGGACTGACCAATCCGGGCGCCAGGCAATCCAGCGTCAGCCCGGCGGTTTTGGCCGCGGTCTGGAAATCCCCAACCAGTTGCTGTTTGGCCGCCGCCACGAGAACTCTTAGCTTGGGCGCAATGATCGACTTGGGCGCATCGGCGGGCTTGCCCGCCGGCGATTTGGGGGGAAAAATATGGCAATCGAAAACATGATTCGGCAAATCCTGCTGCAAATAAACCTTGGCGTTGTTCTTCAACACCAGCCGCATTTCATCCATTGGAATTTGCGGTAATTCCACCTGGCGCACAATCACATCGTCCAGCCCCATGGTCAGGGCGAGAGATTTGGGAGTACCGCCCAGCGCTTCGGAGACCTGTCGCAAATGGTCGGCCAGCATCTCCGGCGACATTTTTTTCTCGTAGATGGGCGCGTCCAGCAGCGCGAAACGGGTCAACGCCAAAACCTCGCCACGCCGTTCCAGCAGAACCGCCTTGGTCGTGCGGCTCCCCAAATCAACGGCCATCATGTGGCTCCGTTTTTTCCCCGACAAACCGTTTAGAAATGACCATGCCATGCTAATTTTTGGTACGGATGATTATTTTCTTGGACATCCATTCAGACTGCCCGGTTGGGTTCAGCAAACCTCACGCCAAAAAGTTTATCGTGAAAAATCCCCCTTACGGTAAGCTTTTGTCCAAACTCAGGTCGCGCGTGTCTTGAAAACACCCGCGCGGTTCACACCAGTTGCTTGGCGCGCGATTTCATCTCCTCCAGAAAAGCCTGGAGCAACGGCGTCGTGCGCCCCCGCCACATGGCGCCAATCACCACCGGCGGAAATCCTCGCAACGGCAGGACACGCACGCCGGCTGACAGAGCCTTCTTCGGAATCGCCACCGACACGCCAATGCCCAGTCCGCTCGCGACGTAGGTCTCCACGAGGTCCACCGAGCTCGCCTCGATGCCGGGAAACCAATCCACGCCGAGTTCGCCAAGTTTCTGCTGGAAATTTTTGCAGAGCGGCGCACCCGGCGGCAGGCAGATCAGCCGTTCGTCAATCTTGTCGCGCTTCCACAACTGCTCCGCGGAAGTGATGGCGCTGCCCGCTTCCACCAGCAGCACCAGCGGTAACTCCAGCAACGCCAGCGAATGGATGCCCGGCGCCGCCGTTTTCTCGACGAGCGTGACGGCCAGATCAATCTCCTCCTTTTGCAGCAATTCCTCCAAATGCGCCGGATAACCTTCTCGCAACGTCACCTTCAAGCCCGGGAACTTTTTCTGCACGCCCAGAAGCAGACCCGGCAGGTGATCGCGCAAAATAATCGTCGAAGCCCCGATGCGGACGTGCCGGGCTTGTCCTCCCTGAAATTCGCCGGCGATTTTGTCGAGGTTCGAAAAAAACGGCTGGATGAATCCGTAGAGCTTTTCGCCCGCCGGCGTCAGGGCAAAGGGCCGCCGTTGAAACAGCGTTACGCCGAGAAATTCCTCCAGTTGCGCGACTTGCGCGCTTACGGCCGGTTGTTGGATGCCGTACGGAATGTTCCGAACCGCCGGCATGATGCCACCGTGCTTGGCGACGTAATAAAACAGCTCAAGGTGATGAATGTTCATTGAGCCAGCCGATGTCGCCCGTATTTTTATCAATTAACGCTTCACCTACAAGCGGAATAAAATCAGGCGACAATGAAAATGGTTCCGCTCGTAACGAATCCGGCGCCCACACCGCTGCTGGCGGGTCGCGTGCGCTTGATTCCGGTCCCGTCCAGCCCGGAGAAACCGAAAGCCGGCGGGATTCAACGTGTCTCGTGCCCTGCCGCCTTGTCGAGAGCGATGCATGGAGCCCGCATCAGTCCGGGCGTTAGGCAGGGAACCTCTATCGGCCTGACGCCGGAGGCGCCCGGTGTGAATTGTGTCCGAGCCATAACCATCAAACATCATCAGCCATGCAACCTACTGATCGCATCGTCCAGCTCATCATCAGCGTGTTTCTCATCGTGGGCGTTTACCAGTTCTATTTCTGGTGTCAGCGAAATCACGTGACGCAACCGCGCGAATTCCGTCTGCCGATTGACGACCGCATTCCGTATCGCCCGCGCTGGGTATGGATTTACAGTTTTCTTTATTACCCGGTCATCGTCGCCATCAACTGGACTGTCACCTCGTCGCGCCATTTTCTCTACGTGGCCATCAGTTACATGCTCTTGCTTGGATTTCAAATGGCGTTCTTCGTGTTGCTGCCGGTGGCGACGCCAGCGGACTGGCGCGCCTGCGTAACGCGCAAGGGCCGTTCGGAACGTTTCCTTTCTTTTGTGCAAAGTTTCGACGCGCGCTCGAACAGCTTTCCGAGCATGCACACCTCGGTGGCCATGCTTACCGCCCTGCATTTGTATGCGCAGGTCGGACCGTTGGTCTACGCGTTCCCCGCCTTGATCGCCTTAAGTTGTCTCTTCACCAAACAACATTACATCGTGGATTTGCCAGCCGGTGCACTGCTCGGCTGGTTCGTGTTCAAATTGTTTCAATTCATCTATCATTGATTTATGCCCGCGACCGGCACTCCACGCGAACGACCCAGCCGCACCTGCATCACCTTGAATTCTGCGGACGGCCAGCCGCGCAGGCTTGTCGCACGGCTCAGGCCAAACCGGCTGTGCCGGCGCCAAACCTTCATTGAACCAGCCGATGTTGGGTTAACTTTTATCAATTAACCTTCCCGGGCCATGCTGCGGTAATATGGAGCCGCTATGAAAACAACGCTTCATCGGACACTGACTCTCGCTGCCGCGCTCGCTGTCCTCTTTTGTACCGCGAATTTGCCGGCGGCCGAAACCAACAACCTCTCGCCGCGTATCGGCGTTTACGATTCACGCGCAGTGGCCTATGCCTGGTTCTGGAGCGCCAAACACCAGACCTGGCTCAAGCAACAGATGCAAACCGCCCGCGCCGCCAAGGCCGCCGGTGACACGAACCGCTTCCAGGAGCTAGACACTATGCTGAGCGGGCATCAGGCGGAAATGCACCGCGAGGTTTTCAGCACGGCGCCTCCGGGCGAGGCGCTGGCGGAAATCACGGACCGTCTGCCAGCAATCCAGAAAGCCGCAGGTGTCACCGCGCTCGTTTCCAAGTGGGATGACCCGGCGTTGAAAACATATCCGGACGCGGAACAGGTGGACGTGACTGACACTCTGGTCCGTGAATTCATCACCCCCTCGCCGCAGCAGCAGAAGGTGATTTCCGGAATGAAAACCGTGGCGCCCTTGCCGCTCGATAAGTGTAATGAATTGATTCGCAAGGGCGAAATCTGAGCCGGCGCGGACGCATCGTCCTGGAAATTCAAATGAATCGCACCGAAACTCAAACCCGGTCCGAAGTTGAGCCGTCCACCAGGACGGGATGGCGAACGTCTTCAGCTTTTGGTTTCGCGCTGCAGGCAAAGCCAACATTCGGTCATCAGCACGAAAAAGACCGCGTCGGCCACGCCGAACAATGCGGCAAACGCAATGTGCGGCAAGTCGCCTGCCGCCCAGTAATAAAATGCCACCATCGCGTAAGCCAGTTTGTACAGCGCGCCGACGAGGATCAAATCTGCGTTATATCGCAGGTCGCCGCGCGAAATCAATGCGTAGGCTATGCCGATCACCAAAACGAAAGCGCCCAGCAAGGCGATATAACCTCCGAAGGCCGGCAGCTTGTCGCTGATGCCCAGCGCGGCAAAGGCCCGCCCAGGAAAAAACGTGAACGTGACGCCGAGCAGCAGGTCGTAAAAGGCCGCGACAGTGAACAGACCCCGATAGTACTTTTCTTTGGCGGGTTTCATGTCATAAGTTTGCCGCAATGAACTCAAAATAAGCAAATGAAATTTAATCCCAATTTGTTTCTGGCCTGGCTCTGGATTGTACTCGGCTTCGCGACCGGATTGATGCTGGGTTTGTTCTTCCACCTCGAGAATTGGCTGGGCGGTTACAGCAGCTTCAAACGTCGAATGTACCGACTCGCACACATTTCCTGCTTTGGTCTCGGCGCAGTGAATCTGCTATTCTGGTTGACGGCGCGAAATTTTTCATCGCCCGGTCCGTTCGCCGGGATTGCGTCATGCACTTTCATTGTCGGCGCCATCACCATGCCATTATGCTGCGTGGTCATGGCCCATTTCCCGAAGTCACATCTGATTTTCGCCGTGCCGGTAGTCAGCTTGATTCTGGGCGGCGCGCTGACATTGACGTTGGTTCTGCACGAACCACCTCCCGACCCGGCCACAAACCCTGCGCGTCTGCCTGTCAACTATCAACTATCAACGACCAACTCCCCATGAAACGTATTGGATTCATCGCCATGAGTGGCGTGCGTGCGCATAATGCCGAACTCACCCGGCTGGGCCTCACCTTGCCCGGTTTCGTGGACCGCAACAAAATCATCGCGTCATTGCCCAGCCTGGGCCTGCTCACTCTCGCCGGGCTGACGCCGGAAAAATTTGACGTGGAGTATCACGAAATCGCCGACCTCAAAAAAATGCGGGAATCGCCGATGGATTTTGATCTCGTCGCCATCAGCACGTTCACGGCGCAGCTGGGCGAGGCATACGCCGTGGCCGATTTTTACCGCGCCAGAAAAATCCCGGTGGTGATGGGCGGTATCACCGTCAGTTCGCTGCCGGAGGAAGCGAGGCAACATTGCACCACGGTTGTCATCGGCGAAGGTGAACTGCTCTGGCCGGAAGTCCTAGCTGATTTCGAACGCGGCGCACTCAGACCGGTTTACGAGGCGGTCAAGGAGTTTGATCTGGCTGTGGCGCCAATGCCGCGTTTCGATTTGCTCGACCCGGACAAATACAACCGCCTGACCGTGCAAACCAGTCGGGGCTGTCCGCACCGCTGCGAATTTTGCGCCAGTTCCATTTTGCTGACGCCGCGCTACAAGGTTAAGCCGGTGGAAAAAGTCATCTCCGAAATCCGCGCGATCAAAAAAATCTGGCCCCGCCCGTTTATCGAGTTTGCCGACGACAACAGTTTCGTTCACCGCGAATATTACCAAAGGCTGCTGCGCGAACTGGCAAAGGAAAAACTTCGCTGGTTTACTGAAGCGGACGTGCGTGTGGCCGAGGACGACAAGCTGCTCGGTCTCATGCGGGATTCGGGCTGTCAACAGGTTCTCGTCGGCCTGGAAAGTCCCTGTCGCACAAGTCTTTATGGAGTGGAACTGAAATCGAACTGGAAGCTGCGCCAACGGGATTTTTACCGCGAAGCCATCGCGAAGATTCAGTCCTACGGCATCACCGTCAACGGCTGTTTCATCCTGGGCCTCGACGGCGACACGCGCGACGTGTTCGACGATGTGCTGCATTTCGTGCGCGACTCCGGCCTTTACGAGGTGCAGGTGACTTTCATGACCGCGTTTCCCGGCACGCCGCTTTACGCGCGGCTCAAACAGGAAGGCCGCATTCTCCGCGACCGCGCGTGGGAGCTTTGCACGCTGTTTGACATCAATTTCCGTCCGAAAAACATGAGCGTTGAACAATTGCAAACGGGTTTCTTGAAACTGGTGAAACAGCTCTATTCCGCCGAAGAAACCCACGAGCGCCGTGCCAAATTCAAGCGCATGTTGAAAACTTCGCCGAACTTTGGAAGGCACGCGGCGCGTCAGGAACAAATGCTTGCGGCGTAGAAATGCGCGGTGATTTTCGGAGACGGTGGGACTCATCTCCGTCCTGAAAGCAAATCCAAAAAGCAAATTATGAAAACACGAACCATGAACTCGTCAATCAACCGTGTGGTTGCTGTGGTGGCCGCGTTGGTCGCGGTGATATTGTTCTTCACCGGTTGCATCGTTACTTCCATCTACCCGTATTACACGGAAAAAGACCTGGTCTTCGATCAGGCCTTCCTCGGCGACTGGGTGGAAGCGGGCCAGACCAATCAGACCTCTGAGTACGTGAGGATTGACCCGGCCGGCGGGAAGAGTTATCGGGCAACCTTCTTCGGAACCGACGAAACTAATAGCAGCGATGTCTATCTGTTCCGGTTGAAACAACAATTGTTTCTCGATACGTGCCCGACCAACCGTTCGCTGGACTTTGTGCCGGTGCATCAGGTTTCCAAAGTCACGCAAATCGGGCCAATGCTGGAAACGGTCAACCTCAATTACGACTGGCTCAAAAAACTGCTGGAGCAAAACCCCAAAGCGATCCGGCATATGGTCTTGCTTGATCCCGGCAAAGAACAGAGCGGCCGGATTGTTTTGACCGCCGACACGAAGGAATTGCAGCGTTTCCTGCTCAAATACGTCAACAACACCAACGCTTGGAAAGAGCCATCGCAGTTCAAGCGCCGGAACTGAATTCAGGTTGATTGCCGGACTGATTCGCCTCAAAACAACCGTCCAACCCGCAGAAAAAATGAAATACGCCGACATTCAGAAACTCCACGACGCCGGGCTCATCACCGGTGAGCAACGCGACAAAATCATCGGGCGCTTCAACCTGAAGGAAGACGGCGGCAACAAGTTCCTTGCCATCGTATCCATCATCGGCGCGGTGCTCATCACGGCGGGCGTCATTCTGCTGATTTCCGCGCACTGGAACGAAATTCCGCGTGGCGTGAAGATTGCCGGCGGACTGGCGCTCATGCTCGGCGCGCACGCGGGCGGCTGGTGGTTGCGCGAAGTTCACGGCCAATATCGCAAGACCGGTGAAGCGCTGCATCTCATCGGCTCCGGTCTGTTTCTGGCGAACATCGCGCTGCTGGGCCAGATTTATAATATCGTCTCGCGGCCGCCGAACGCGTTCTTGCTCTGGTGGATTGGCATCGCGGCGCTGCCGTGGGTACTGCGCTCCCGGGCACAGCACGTTCTGCTGCTGCTGGCATTTGGCATCTGGTTCGGCTTCGAAGTCAACGAGCGCGGCAGCGTCATCTTTTGCGATTCCGAGCGTCAAGTGTTGCTCTATTCGTTGCTGGGATTGCTTTATCTCGGTGCAGGCGTTTGCTTGCGGCGCACGACGTTCTCCGAATTTGCCGGTGTCACGGAAAAGCTGGGGCTATTGGGCTTCCTCGTTTTTGCCTATCCGCTGACGTGGAAGGAATTTTTCGGTTGGGACAATCCTAAATCCCTCCTGTGGATTTTCCCCGCGCTCGGTGTCGTAGCGTTGTTGCTTCTGGCCGCCGGGATCAGGAATCTCCGGGGACTGGACCGGCAATGGCGTTGGACTTGGCTCGCCGCGCTGGCCGGCATGATAATTTTCATGGGGACGGTTTGGTTTGGCTGCTGGCGACTCGCAACCGGCGGCTCACATTATTATCTTTGGGCCGAATCGTGGAGCTACCTTTTCGGAACGCTGGCGCTCTTTGTGTTTTGCCTGCTCCAAATCCAGGTCGGCTTGCTGGAACGCGCGCCGTTCCTCGTCAATCTCGGCGTCGTCTTCATCGCGGTCGACATCCTCGCCGCTTACTTTGATTTATTCGGTTCGATGGCGCGCACCGGCCTGATGTTCCTGATTTCGGGCGTCTTCCTTATCGTCTTCGGCGTTTATCTCGAAAAGAAACGGCGCAAGTTGATGAAACAAATCAAATTGCCAACCACGAAGGAGGCAACATGAAATCTAAACTATTCATCCTCGTCCTCGTTGCGCAAACCGCGTGGCTCCTCGGCACCGTCATCACGCAGGAATACACGCTCGCCACCGGCCAGGTTATCCTCCTGGAAACACGGCCCGTGGACCCGCGAGACCTCCTGAGCGGTGATTACCTGATGCTGAACTACAAAATCAGCGACGTGCCGACGAATTTGTTTTCGCCGCCGGTCAAAAAGGATCTGCCTTACGGCACAAAAGTTTTTGTCGCGCTCGCGCCGGGCACGAACGGGTTCTGCGCCGTCACGCGCGCCAGCACCAATGCGCTCGCGCCGTCTTCCGGCGCTGAGGTTGTGTTGCGCGGCCGGAGCGCCTCCGCGTGGTGGAACACGACCAACGCCATTCACGTCGCCTACGGCATCGAGCGGTATTACGTCGCCGAGAACACCGGCAACCCGCGCGGCAAACTCACGGCGCAGGTCGTTGTGCCCGCGTCCGGTCATCCAAAAATCAAACAGGTGTTTGTGGACGGCCAGCCGTACGCGGCGGCGATGAAAAACGAGGTTCCGTGACCGGCTGGTTCGCGTTGACGACGCAACGGCGATGGAATTTTTCCCGGTTGTATTGCCGACTCGCCGGTCAGGCCGTTGTTTTCTCCAGCTTCCTGGGAGACCCGCTGTCAGCCTGGGTGTCCGGGATGGTATTGTTCCCGGTGGGTGGTACCACCAACTCCCGGATGGCTTCCAGCACCATCGGAATTGTGCACCGGTCTTTGATGAACCGCCGGTTGGCACTTTCCAGAATGTACTCCTCTTCCGCATCAAGGATCGAGTTGGTTGATAAAATGATGACCGGAACGGCTTTTAGCCGTGGATTCGCCTGCATGAGTTTCAGCACTTCCCCGCCGTCGAATCTGGGCAGCATCAGGTCCAGCAGCACCAGATCCGGCACCAGCCGTAGCAGAACTTTCATCGCCTCCAAACCGTCTTTGGCCGACTCGACCAAAAATCCCTCCTTTTCCAGACGCTGACGATACGCCATCAGCACAACCGGGTCATCCTCAACATATAGAATAGTTTTGGCTTTGGTCATTTCCATGCTGGCGGTTGGCGGCAGATTGGCGTCTTTACGGGAATCACGCCTTTTTTTGCTCCCGCCCATCAACCCCGGCGGCCTTTTTGGCAGCACCGCTTATGCCATAAATTACGAAAAAACACCTGTATTTCCGGCGTTTCGTTCATCGCTGACAGCGATATTCGCAAAAAGTTTTTCAATTCACAGTCCGCCGTTGAAAAGGTTAGTGTACCCGGGTGATGGCAACTCCCGAAACCGAGCCTGGTCCCCGGCCAACCGAAACTGAATTTGCGTCGCCAGCGCAGCGGGATAACGAGCGCAGTTTCTGGCTCATGTTCGTCGTCGAGTTCCAAAACGCCTTCAGCGACAACGTCCTTCGCTGGCTCGTCACGTTCATGGTCATCGGCATGGGTTTCTCGCTGGAGAAACGCGACAGCTTCGCGTCGCTGGTCAGCACCATTTTTGCGTTGCCCTTCATCCTGTTTTCCATGGCCGGCGGCTTCTTCGCCGACCGGTTCAGCAAGCGCAACGTCGCCGTCGGCGTAAAATGCGCCGAGCTGGGCATCATGTCCGTCGTCACCTTCGGCCTGTGGCTGGCCAACATTCCGTTGATGCTGGCGGGCATTTTCCTGATGAGCACGCACAGTTCAATTTTCGGCCCGACCAAATACGGCATGTTACCGGAGCTGTTGCCGGAAAAAAAATTGTCGTGGGGCAACGGTATCTTCGGCCTCGGTACCTTTTCGGCCGCCATCACGGGGACGATTCTGGCCGGCTGGCTCTCGGACACGTTCGGCAAAACACAACTCTGGTCCGGCGTCGTCCTTATCGCGCTCGCGCTCGTCGGCTTGACGCTCTGCCTGGGGGTGCGGCGGCTGCCCGCGGCGGATCCGCACAAGAAGTTCCGCGCGAATTTTCTCGGTGACTTCTGGGCGCAACTCAAAACGATCCATCGCGACCGCGTCCTTTTCCTCGGCGTCGTCGGCAACACTTTTCTCTCGTTTCTGGCGATGCTGTTGCAGTTGACCGTGGTATTTTACGGCAAGGACATCTTTCATTTTGACGACCGGCACAGCAGTTATTTGCAGGCCGGATTACTCGTCGGCGTTGGCGCGGGCAGTCTGGCGGCCGGATTTCTCTCCGGCGGGAAAATCGAATACGGTCTGATCCCGTTGGGCATGGCTGGCCTGACGATTTTTTCGGGATTGCTCGCGCACTCGGGTTTTGGCGTCGCCACCTTCTCGCTGGGCCTCGGCTTGCTCGGTTTCTTCGGCGGTTTTTATAACGTGCCCGTCAACGCCATCATCCAATACCGGCCCGATACCGACAATAAAGGCAAGGTCATTGCCGCCTCCGCGCTACTGAGCTGGGTCGGGATTTCGCTCGCTTCGGGAGTCTACGGTCTGCTCACGGCTGTGCTCCATCTGCGGCCACCGCAGATTTTTCTGTTCGGCTCCTTCCTGTCGCTGGTGGCGGCGATTTATTGCGTGCGCTTGTTGCCCGATTCGCTCGTGCGTTTCCTGCTCTGGCTGGTCACCCGGAGCATTTATCGTCTCCGCATCCTGGGCCGCGACCACATCCCCGAAAAAGGCGGCGCGCTCTTCGTCTGCAACCACGTGTCGTTCGTGGACGCTCTGTTGTTGCTCTCCTCCACCGACCGGCGGGTGCGATTCATGATGTACAAGGGGAATTACGAAGTGCCGTACATCAAACCATTCGCCCGCATCCTCCGCGTCATTCCCATCTCCTCTGACCAGCGGCCGCGTGAAATGCTCCAGGCGCTCCAGACCGCCAGCGACGCCATCCGCGCCGGCGAGGTCGTCTGTATTTTTGCCGAAGGCCAGATTACGCGGATCGGCCAGATGTTGCCGTTCCGGCGCGGGTTTGAGCGCATCATGAAGGGCCTGGACGCGCCGATTGTGCCTGTGGCTATTGACGGTGTGTGGGGCAGCATCTTCAGTTTCAACCGCGGCCGGTTTCTTTGGAAAGTCCCGCGGCGTTTCCCTTATCCCATCACCGTCAACTACGGCTCGCCGCTGCCGGCCACGGCGACGCCGTTTGAGGTCCGGTCGACTGTGCAGGCATTGCTCGTCGAAGCCTGGCAATACCGGAAAAAGCGGATGCGCCCGCTGCCCATCGCCTTTGTCAACACCGCGCGCAATCATCCGTTCCGCTTTGCCATGGCCGACACGCAAAACCCGCGCGTCAGTTTCGGCACGGCGTTGGTACGGTCTGTTTTTCTGGCACGGCGACTGCGAAAAATCTGGGCGGATCAGAAAATGGTCGGCATTTTTCTGCCGCCCTCGGTGCCGGGCGCGCTCGTCAATCATGCCGCCCTGCTGCTCGGCAAAATACCGGTGAATTTGAATTACACTGTGTCCGAGGAAACGCTCGCCTCCTGCGCCCGCCAATGCGGCCTCAAAACCATCATCACTTCAAAAGTTTTCCTCGACCGACTCAAACTGAAGCTGCCATGCGAAGCCGTGTTGCTGGAGGAAGCCACCGCCAAACCCGGACTCGGCGAAAAACTCATGGCCTTTCTCATCGCGTGGTTTGTGCCCGATCGTTGGTTGCAGCAATTGCTGGGCGCGGAACGGAAAACCCGACTGGACGATCTGGCGACCATCATCTTCTCCAGCGGCAGCACCGGCGACCCGAAAGGCGTGATGTTAAGCCATTACAACATCGGCTCGAATGTCGGACAACTCGAACAGGTATTCGGCATGGGTTACCGCGATGGTTTGCTGGGTATCCTGCCGTTTTTCCATTCGTTCGGGTTCACCAGCGCGCTCTGCCTGCCCGCGATGCTGGGCGTGGGGGCGGTGTATTATCCCAATCCGCTCGATGCCAAAGCCATCGGTCCGCTGGTGCGCGATTACCGGCTCACCTTTCTGCTGGCCACACCGACCTTTCTGCAACTTTACCTCCGCGGCTGCGCGCCTGCCGATTTCGGCAGCCTGCGCGTCGTTATGACCGGCGCGGAAAAATTGCCCGACCGGCTCGCCAGTGCCTTTGAGGAACAATTCGGCCTGCGCCCGCTTGAAGGCTACGGCTGCACCGAATGTGCGCCTGCGGTGGCCGTCAACACGCATGATTTCCGCGCCGCCGGGTTCCGCCAGGTCGGCGCCAAACGCGGGAAAATCGGTCATCCGCTGCCAGGCGTGAGCGTGCGCATCGTGAACCCGGAAAACCCGTGGAGTTCTGAAAATCTTCCCGTCGGCCAGGCGGGCCTGATGCTCGTCAGCGGACCGAACGTGATGCAGGGCTACCTCGGCAAACCGGAAAAGACCGCCGAGGTGTTGCGGGACGTGACTGCGACGCCCTCGTTGCAAAAACCCTTCGGCGACGAGGCGTCGCCGCCACTCTGGTATTGCACCGGTGACGTGGCGGCGATTGATGAGGATGGTTTCCTGCAAATCACCGATCGTCTGAGCCGCTTCAGCAAAATCGGCGGCGAAATGGTGCCGCACATCAAGATCGAGGAGAAATTGCACGAACTCGTCGCGGCGACCGAACAGACATTCGTGGTCACCAGTGTGCCGGACGAAAAGAAGGGCGAACGGCTGGTGGTGCTGCACAAACTGGCGGACGGCGGGCTGCCAGCGTACCTCGAAAAATTCGCCGGGTGCGATTTGCCGAACCTGTGGAAGCCGAAGGCCGACTCATTTTTCCGCGTGGAGCAATTCCCGCTACTGGGCACCGGCAAACTGGATTTGCGGAAGGTGAAGGAAATGGCGCAAAAGCTTTCAACCACGGATGGACACGGATAAAAAACCGTGCCATCCGTGCCGTCCGCGGTTAAAAATTTCACATGGCCTACTCTCGCGCCTCTTCCAGCGTGTCAACCATTCTGGCCGACTCGCTGGTGCGCGGCTTTGTCTGGCTAGTCACGTGCCTGTTTTATCCTCAGCGTGTGCGCGGGCTGGAAAATCTCCCGCGCCGGGGCGGAGCCTTACTCGTCAGCAACCACGTTTCCTTCGTGGACTGGATCCTGTTGACCGCGGCGGCCAAACGACCGGTGCATTACCTTATCAGCAAGGAATTTTACGAATCGCCCTGGCTCAACCCGTTCGTCCGCGTTGCCCGCGTCATTCCCATCCCCGGCGGATTTCGTCCGCACGAGATCGCGCGCGCGTTGCAACACTGTGGCGAGGTCATCCGGAACGGCGACGTCGTGTGTGTTTTCGCCGAGGGCGGAATTACCCGCACCGGCAAGTTGCAGCCATTCGAGCGCGGTTTCGAAAAAATCATGCGCGGGGTGGACGCACCCATTGTGCCGGTGGCACTCGCCGGCATTTGGGGCAGCATCTTCAGTTTTGCCGGTGGGAAATTCTTCCGGAAATGGCCGAACCGGCTCCGACGTCCCGTGACTGTGAATTTTGGCCAGCGGTTACCGCCGACCTCCACGGCTGGCGAAGTCCATGCCGCGGTGGAAAAGTTTTTAGACACGGATTACCAGATTAACACGAATTGAATTTGTGAAAATTCGTGAAATCCGTGTCAAAGTTTTACAAATTCCACCCGCATTCCTTTCCCGTCGCAATGCAAAATCGCCACGCTGCGTTCGAGGCCGAATTTTGGTTTGCCCGCGTAACCAGGATTCAAATACAGCACGTCGCCAATCGTTTCGCTGAATGCCTTGTGCGTGTGACCGAACACGACTGCCGCCGGTCGCTCCCGCGCGATGTCCAACCGCAGCTCTTCAGTGAGTGCGCGCGGATTTACAATGTGATGCACCAGAAATTTGTGTTTTGCCAGGACGGCAACCTCCGTGAGCCGGAAGGTGGGTGAACTGTCGGTGTTGCCCAACACCGCCGTGACCGGCGCGACGGTTTCCAGGGAAACCACGATGCCGTCGGACCCGATGTCCCCGGCATGAAAAATGTGTTCCACGCCGGCGAATAGCCGGGGGACTTTCGGATCGAGAAACCCGTGCGTGTCCGAGATAACGCCAATCTTCATGTGGGTGACAAGTGTCGAGTGACGGGTGACATGAAAAATTGGGTAGCGGGATGGGCCTTGTCTTGTCACGCGTCACCTGCCACGTGCCGCATGTTATGCCTTCGCTTCCTCCGGTTTTTCCTCGGCTTCCGGTTCCTCGTCGTCGCGCGCACCGGCGGTTTTGTCAGCGGGCGATTCGGCCGATTCGGTCAGTTTGGCCGAGCCGGCAAACAGCGCGGTGAACAGTCCACCACTCCCGAGCGTGTTGCGGAACATTTCCCAGGTGGTCGGATGCCAGTCGGGCCGGCCAATGGTCAGCGCCTGGATCCAGCCGGCAATGGTCTTGGCGTACGCCGGGTCCTGCAGCCACGACAGGGTGTTGGTGACGAAATAAAACAGTACCGCGCCCAGGATACCGCCGAGCAGCAATTTTAAAAACCCGGCGCGGCGTCCAAACCACTTGCCCAGGCCAATCAACCCTGCGTAAACCGCGTAGTTCAGCAACAGCCAGGAACTGAGCGGCGCGACGTGATAATACAAGACGTTGAGTGCGACGTCGGTGACCAGCGTGGTGCCCAGCGGCAGCCACCACGCTGCCGCGCCCCGGAAATAGACGCCGGCGCAAAACGCCAACGCCGTCGCTGCGGTAAAATTCGGCGGGAACAATCCCGGCCACCGGCTCAACGCAAACAGCGCCAGAAAAATCACCGGCAGCCAGCGATGCCACTTTGCTTTCACTGACGAAAATTATACGCCGGGCCGGGTTCGTTTCAAATCCGGAATTATTTGAGCGAAAAAATCCGTGTTCATCCGCGCCACTCGCGGTTAAAGTCTCCTCCGTGCCGGCCATCCCCAAAACCATGCGCGCCGTCGTTTATCACGGCGTCAACGACCTGCGCCTCGAATCCGTCCCCGTCCCGCACATCGGAGCCAATGAACTGCTCGTCAAGGTCGCTGTCTGCGGTGTCTGCCCCACCGACGTCAAGAAAATCCAGCACGGCACCGTCCCGCCCCCGCGGATCTTCGGCCACGAAACCGCCGGCACCATTGTCAAAATCGGGGGCAAAAATCCGTCACTCGTCACTCGTCACTTGTCACTAAAGGTCGGCGACCGCGTGGCGCTTCATCATCACGTCCCGTGCGGTGATTGTCATTTCTGCCGGCACCGTGCCTTCGCCCAATGCGAAACCTACAAACGCACCGGCATCACTGCCGGCTTCGAACCGGCGGGCGGCGGTTATGCCGATTACGTCCGCGTCATGCCGTTTGTCCTGCGCGGCGTCGTGAAAATTCCGCCAAAGAATTCCTTTGAAGAAGGCGCCATGCTCGAACCCGTCAATACCGTTCTCAAGGCCGTGCGTCGGCTGAACCTGTTGCGCGGTGACGCCGTCCTTGTGGCCGGGCAGGGACCGATCGGATTGATGTTCACGCGCCTGTTGCAACTTCAGGGCGTGAATGTCCTCGCCACCGATTTGTTGGAATCGCGCCTGCGCCTCGCCAAACAATTTGGTGCCGGGTGGACGCGGTTGGCAAGGACCGCTGGCCCAGCCGTCCGCGGAAACGTCGGCGACGCGTTCCTGCCAAAATCTTTGATCCTCGACGCTGCGATCGTTGCTGTTCCCTCCGACGCGGTGGTTCAAGAGGCCCTGCAACTCGTCCGCCCCGGCGGGCAGATCCTGTTGTTCGCCCATACCAAACGCTCATCTTTGGTCGAGAGTCGAGAGCCGAGAGTCGAGAGCAAGAAACTTCCAGCCCTCGCCCCTCGGCCCTCGCCCCTCGACTTTTCGAACATTTGTCTCGACGAAAAAGACCTGATCGGCAGTTACTCATCCGATTTTACGCTCCAGCGCGAAGTGGCGCGCCTGGTGTTCTCGCGTCAATTGGACGTTCGCCGGTTAATCACCCACCGTTTTCCGCTGGAACAAACCGACACGGCAGTGCAACTTGCCGCCCGGCCTACGCCCGATTCCTTGAAAATCCTCGTCACGCAATCCTGATCGAATTTCCTCTCTGGCCCACGCCGTGAAGAAGCATCACCCCTCTTTTCCGTGGTTATTGCGACTGACTTTGGCCAGGCGTTTTTCCCATTCATCTTTGTGCGCCAGCGGGTCGGCGTCCGTACCCCAGAGTTTTTTGACCATCTCCAGTTGCGGGACAAACGGGCATTTGGCCTTGGGATTTTTATAAATCTCCTCCATTTCGCGCAGAGCGAACTGCGCGCCGGTCATCACTGCCGACGTGCCGAACTGCTCGTTGAGCTTGTGCGCTGCGTCATCCAGCGCGCCCCAGCGTTCGGCGTCGGTCTTGCCCCACAACGTCGGTTGCGTGTCCAGCCGCGCCAAATTCCAGAACCCGATGCGGATTTGCCGGACCGGTTTGGCCTCGCCGCTCATGATTTTCCGAAAGATGTTTTCCAGAACCGCATTCATGACGGAATTCTGAAATTGCGGTTCGTGAAACCGGTGGCCGCCGCTGACCTCGCTGAAGTCGTTGAACCGGATGGTCAGGCCCAGCTCGCGCGCCTGCAACTGTTCGCGGCGCAACTGACCGACCAGCCGCGTCGCCTCGCTCAACATGAACGTCAACGCGCCTTCGTAATCCGGTTCGTCGTACGGCAGTGTCGTGTTGCTGGAAATCGTCGTGCGGTCTTTGACCTGCAACAGCAGCGGCTCAGTCCACAGGCCGTTGGCAAACAGCCAGAGTTGCGTGCCCCAGATGCCGAACTTCTTCCTGAGCAAGGTGGAAGGCAATTTCGCCACATGACCGAACGTCTGCGCGCCCAGTGCCGCCAGCGCGCGCTGACGGTTCTTGCCGATGCCGGAAAGCTCGCGCACGGAACGGTCCTTCAGAAATTCCTTTTCGTCGCCGGGCTTGATTTCGATAAAGCCGGGCTTGGCAGCGTCGGTGGCCAGCTTGGCCAGGCGCGACGAATTGGCCAGGCCGGCCGAGACCGGCAGCTTCACCTCGCGCGAAATGCGTTCGCGGATTTCGCCGACGTATTTCTCCGGCGTCGTGTCGCGCCAGACGTAGCGGTCCATCGTGGTGAAATCCAGAAACCCTTCGTCAATCGAGATGGGCACGAGCGTGGGTGAATATTCCTCGAGGATGCGGAACATCTTGCGCGACAGGTCGCGGTAATCGTCGTAATGCGGCTTGCACAGGACACCGCGCGGACAGAGCCGGGCTGCCTCGAAACACGCCATGCCGGTCTTGATGCCGAATCTCTTGGCTGCGCGATTAGCGGCGATGACGATGCCGTCGCCGCGCCGTCCGCCACCGACCCAGACCGGGCGGCCCTGCAACTTGGGATTGAGCGCAATCTCGCAGCTGGCGAAGAAACTGTCGCCGTCCACGTGCAGGATGCGAATGGGGCCTTGGCTGTTCATCCAGTGTTGCAGTTCAGGTTCGCCCAAAATCATGCGCTGTCAATCCTGACTTATTCACTTGGACAAATGCGGTCCAAGCGAAAAATTGTGGAAAATGCGAAATAAAAGCCCGTCAGGGCTGACATCTTTGTAGCACCGTCAATTCAAAATGATTCAAGCTCCGTCAGGAGCGGCATCATCAGAAATCAATCGGAATATGTCGCTCCTGACGGAGCTAAGATTCTTTCTGGCCCGCAATTACGTTTCTCCAAAACCAGAGCGCTTTGTAGCGGCAAGAAATTTTCTCGCCCGCAATTCATTTTGCGGATTTAATTTCCAGGTGAAACCAAAGGCTTACGCGCAAGCCGGCGTGGATATTGATTTGGGTAACCGGGTCAAATCCACCCTGCCGCAATTGCTCGCCGCGACGCATCGCCGCGAGGTGCTCGGCAAGGTCGGCGGCTTCGGCGGGTTGTTCGCGCTCGACCTCAAGAAATATCGCGAGCCTGTCCTGGTTTCGTCCATGGACGGCGTCGGCACCAAACTCAAAATCGCCTTTGCCATGGACCGGCACGACACCATCGGCGCCGACCTCGTGAATCATTGCGTCAACGACATCGCAGTCCTCGGCGCCGAGCCGCTGTTCTTCCTCGACTACCTCGGCACCAGCAAGCTCGAGCCGAACGTTTTCACTGAAATCATCAAGGGCTTCGCGCGCGCCTGCGCGGAGAACCATTGCGCGCTCATTGGCGGCGAGACGGCCCAGTTGCCCGGCTTTTACCAGAAAGGCGAATATGATGTCAGTGGCACCATCGTCGGCGTGGTCGAGAAATCCAAAATGCTCAACGGCCAGAAAACCATTTGGTCCGGCGACGCGGTTATTGGTATTGCCTCAAGCGGCCTGCACACCAATGGTTATTCGCTCGCGCGGAAGATTTTCTTCGAGAAGCTTGCGCTCCGGCCAACCGATAAAATTGCGGGTCTTAAGAAGACGATTGGTGATGAATTGTTGAAGGTCCATATCAGCTACGGCCCGCTGGTACAGAAATTGTTGAAGAAATTTAATGGTAGGGCGCTTTCTCCTAATGCGCCGCGGCGCGCTGGGGACAGCGCGCCCTACCCGATCAAAGCGTTTGCTCACATTACCGGCGGTGGGTTTATGGACAACATCCCGCGCGTATTGCCGAAGAACTGTGATGTTGTCATTCGCAAGGGTTCGTGGGATGTGCTGCCGATTTTCCGGATTATCGCCGAGAAGGGTGGCGTGCCGGAGGCCGAACTTTACCAGGTGTTCAACATGGGCATCGGGATGGTGGCGATTGTGTCGGCGGAAAAAGCAGGCGCAGTGTTGAAATTCATCCGCAGCCAGATGCCCAAAGCCTGGCTCATCGGCGAAGTGGTGAGGGGCCAAGGCAAGACGCGAGTTGGGTGATCGCGCCGACGAAAACTCATTTGGGCGCAAAGAAAACGGCAATTTTCCGGAGTGCGCCGATGATCCCCAAACAGAATTTAGAAACCAAGCGTTCAAACAGCCTCTCAAAACCGGGAAAGCCGCTTCGGGATGCGGGGTGTTTTTGGAGCGGCAACTTATCGGGTCCGTAGGTTTTCAGCACTCGTTCAATGGTCGCTTCGACAACGGTTTTGTCCACGCCGTTGATGCTTCCCACATGCCGAACGGTGTTGATTCGTTTCTCGATCTCCGCATTGTCCTTTTTGTCAACAAGGTCATAAGCCAGGGCGTCAATTGCGACGGGATAATTTCTCCTCCACTCCCGCGAATCCGAGAGTTGCCGGTGATAAGCATCGAGCTGTTGCTCGGTTTCAAATTTTTTGAGAAAAGGCAGCACGTATGAAGACAGAATCCCGTTAATCTGCGCGCTCAGGGACGAAACGGATGTGCTTTCGTCAATGTCCCACCAGGTGTCGTTCTCCTCCGGCATGAGTTCTCCAATCCGACCTCCCGCGCCTCCATACCAGGTGGTGTGTGGCACATAGTCCTCGTACCAGGCCGGTCGCTGTTTCCTTTCGGCACGGACATTGAAAGTGAAGCTGATGAAATCCCTGGTTGAGTGACGGCTTTTCTGGGCACAAATGCTCCAACGCACCCCGCCCTCAGGCAGATTTTTGCGAAAGCACTGTCCCGACCTCCGAAAACCTTCAGCGGCCAGGAGAGTGTTGATCCCTTGCATCATGGCTTCGTATTTTTCCCGGACGGGAGACATCGCGAAGACCATTAGCCACATCGCCACGCCGGGTCAATTCCAAGTGCGCCGGCAAAACATTCACCCTCCAATTTCTCAGTAGCTCATCCGGTCCAGTTTCACTTTGCCGCGGAAGATCCAATAAATGCAGACGGTGTAGGCAATCACCACCGGCACGCCGATGCACGCGATGATGAGCATGATTTCCAACGTTTTTGGTGATGACGCGGCGTTGTAAATCGTCAGGCTGTTGTCCGGGTCCGGCTGGCTGAAAACCAGATTTGGATACTGGTCGAGACCGAACAGCGCCATCAGCGTAATCATAGTGGCGCAGGACGACAGGAACGCTTTCCAATCGCGCCCGTGATAAAACTCACGCGGGATGTTGGCAATGGCCAACATGTTCGCCAGCGCGATGCTGAACAGCCACGGATTCTCGCGCACACGCGCCGCCATGTGCGGCACGTAAAGCAGCGTGGCCATGGTCGTGATGGCGGCGCAAATCACGAAGAAAATGATGCTATTCATCGCCCAGCCGCGCAGTTTGTCATGGAGCGCGCCTTCGGTTTTCATCAGGCCGTAAATCGCGCCGTGCATCATGAACAACGCGACGGTGGTGACGCCGAGCAACAGCGGATACGGTTTCAGCAAACTAAGAAATGTCCCGGCGAACTCGCCATTGGCGTGAATGGGGACGCCCCAGGCTATGTTGCCCATGGCCACGCCGATGAGCAGCGCCGACACCAGGCTGCCCGCGGAAAAGCCGATGTCCCACATCTGCCGCCACCAGCGCATCGGCTGTTTGCTGCGGAATTCGATGGCCACAGCGCGGAAAATCAGCGCCACCAACAGCAGAACGAAAGCGAGGTAGAAACCGGAGAACACCGTGGCATAAACGTTCGGGAACGCGGCGAACAACGCACCGCCACCAGTGACCAGCCAGACTTCATTACCGTCCCAGACCGGCCCGATGGCGTTGAGCAGTGTGCGCCGCTCGGTGTCGTCCTTCGTAAACAGGTGCAGCGCCCCGATGCCGAGGTCGAACCCGTCGAGCATCGCGTAGCCGGCAAACAGCACGCCGACCAGAATGAACCAGATGGTATTGAGATCGAGAGTCATAGACGGAGAAGATTCGCATGACAAAGGCCGAAATCTGAAATCCGAAATCCGAAAGAAGTCCGAAGGCCGAAGCCCGAAACGCCACGCCGGTTCATTCCGCGGGTTCGGGTTCCAGTATTCGGATTTCTTTCGGTTTTCGGCATTCGGTATTTGGACTTCACGTTTGATTACGTGTTGGCAGCGCCAGTTTGCCGGACGGAACCAGGTCCTGTTCATCCGGGCCGTGCTGGATTTTGTCGTTGAGCAGGTAAATGAAAACCGCGAACAACAGAAAGTAAATGAACGTGAACAAAATCAACGACGTGAGCACGACATTGGCTTTCACCACCGACGACAGGCCAGCTGGTGTGCGCATCACGTGATAAACTATCCACGGTTGCCGGCCCACTTCGGCGGCAAACCAGCCGAGTTGATTGGCGATTTGCGGGCCCAGCACGGAGAACACGAGAATCCACAATAACCAGCGCCGGTCGTGCAGCGAGCCGTGCCGGAAATAAAGAAAACCCAGCGCGGCGATGGCAATCATTGCGAAACCGACCCCGACCATGCCGTGGAAAAACAGGAACGACGCCTGTACGGGTGGCCGGTCTTCCGGCGCGTAATCATTCAAGCCGATGACCTTCGTTTCGGTGCTAAACCCGACCAGAAAACTCAGCAGCCCTGGCGCCTGAAGGCCAGTGACCTTCTGGTTTTGTTCATCCACCAAGCCGACGAGGGTCAACGGCGCATTGGATTCAGTGTTGAAGAGGCCTTCAAACGCGGCGAGTTTTTCCGGCTGATTTTTGGCTACGCTGCGCGCACTGCTGTCACCGCTCACGAGCTGGAGCAGCGACGCCATCAGGGCGACGGACAACCCAACGCGCAACGAAGCGCGGGCAAAATCCAGATGACGTTTTTTCAGGAGATACCACGCGCTGACGCTGACGACGAGAAACGCGCCGGCCTGCCACGCACCACACAGCACGTGAAACAACCGGTCCACCATGGAAGGGTTGAATACGACCTGCCAAAAATCAGTGACCTCGGCGCGCTGAACGCCGTTGTGCATCACGAGGTGGTAACCTTTCCCCGGCGTTTGCATCCACGAATTGGCGACCACGATCCAGACGGCGCTGAAGTGCGCGCCGAGGCAAACCATGCACGTGGAAAAGAAGTGGACCTTGCGGCTGACTTTATCCCAACCGAACAGCAGCACCGCGAGAAAACCGGATTCGAGGAAGAACGCGAAGATGCCCTCCGCCGCGAGCGCACTGCCGAACACGTCGCCGACGAACCGCGAATAAGCCGCCCAATTCGTGCCAAACTCGAACTCCATGACGATGCCGGTAGCCACGCCGATAGCGAAGGTGAGGGCGAAGACTTTTGTCCAGAACCGCGCCATCTGGTGATACACCGGCTTGTTGGTTTTAAGCCAGAGCCCTTCCATGCAGACCAGCATGACGCCCAGGCCAATGCTCAACGGCGGATAAAGATAATGGAAAGCGACCGTGGCGCCGAACTGGATGCGGGAAAGCGTTAAAACATCCATAGATTGGCAAAGTGCCGTTGCGGCCGCCATTGGTCAAGTGCGACGAAAGTCCATCGGCGTTGTTTCATTTTGTTTTCTTTTTAGTATTAGCCCGGTGATTTATCCTGGCCAACCGCAAATTGGCCAAAATTGACCGGTTTTTGGCGCTGACGGCTTCGCGTTGATTTGGCCTGCTGTGCCACGTAATCTGCCGCCGGCCATTTCATGAGACTTCTGATCATAGGTTCCGGTGGACGCGAGCATGCGCTGGTGTGGAAACTCGCGCAATCGCCACACGCGACCCAAATGTGGTGCGCGCCGGGCAACGCCGGCATCGCGCAGGAGCGGCTGGCCAAAAACGGCGCGCTGGTCAAATGCGCCAACCTCGGCGCGGAAGACTTGCCGAAACTGTTGTCGTTCGCGCAGGAAAAGAAAGTCGAACTCACCGTCGTCGGGCCGGACAATCCGCTGGCGTTGGGCATCGTGGATTTTTTTCAGAAGCACGGCCTGCGCATCTGGGGACCAAACCAAAAAGCCGCGCAGTTCGAATCGTCGAAAGTTTTCTCCCAGCGGTTCATGGAAAAGTACGGCATACCCACAGCCAAATCGGGAACTTTTTCGGTGGCCGAGCCTGCCAAGGCCTTTGCCGCGGCGCTCGACGGCAAATGCGCGGTGAAAGCCGACGGCCTCGCGTTGGGCAAGGGCGTTTTGATTTGCACAAACGCGGCCGAGGCGGAAAAGGCGATTGACGAAATCCTGGTCGCCAAAAGTTTTGGCGCGGCTGGAGCGAATATCGTGATTCAGGAATTTCTGGAAGGCATGGAAATTTCCTTGCACGCATTGTGCGACGGCAAAACGGCGAAATTATTTCCTTCATCGCAGGACCACAAACGCGCGCTGGAGGGTGACCAAGGGCTGAATACGGGCGGCATGGGGACTTATTCACCGACGCCGTTCCTGACCGACGCGCAACTGGAAGATGTCGGCAAAAAGGTCCTGGAACCATTTATGCGCGGCTGCGCGGCGGAAGGCATTGATTATCGCGGCATTCTGTACCCCGGCCTCATGCTCACGAAAACCGGCCCGAAAGTTCTGGAATTCAACGCGCGTTTTGGTGACCCGGAAACCCAGGTTTATTTGCCGCGATTGGAAAACGATCTGGTCGAACTGCTTGACGCCAGCGCGAGTGGCTCGCTGGGCAAAATGGAATTGAAATGGAGTCGGCTGGCCGCGGTTTGTGTCGTCATGGCCAGCGGCGGTTATCCTGGCAGTTACCCGAAGGGCAAACCGATTCTTGGCTTGGCGGAGGCGGCAAAATTGCCGGACACGAAAATTTTCCATGCCGGAACCGCGTTGAAGGACGGGCAAATCGTGACGAACGGAGGTCGCGTCCTCGGCGTGACGGCACTGGGCGGAGATTTGCGGGCCGCGCAGGCCGCTGCGTATACGACCTTGGAGCAAATCCAGTTTGACGGCGCGCACTTCCGCCGCGACATCGCGGCGAAGGCATTCTAAACCGAAAATGCTCTCCCGACTTTTTCGCCGCAAATCACTCGACCAACTGGCGGCCGAGGCGGTTGCCCCGCAGTTTCAGCTCAAACGCGTGCTCGGGCCGGTGCACCTGACTTTGCTCGGCGTGGGCGCGGTCATCGGCGCCGGCATATTCTCTTCCATCGGCACTGCGGTTGCGGGCGGGCCGGATCATCCCGGCGCCGGGCCGGCGGTCATTGTGTCGTTCGTATTGTCAGCGGTCGCGTGCGGTTTCGCCGGGCTGTGTTACGCGGAATTCGCCGCCCTGGTGCCGGTGTCCGGTTCAGCTTATACGTATGCCTACGCCACGCTGGGCGAACTGGTCGCCTGGATCATTGGTTGGGACCTCATCCTCGAATACGCCGTCGGCAATGTTGCGGTGGCCATTTCGTGGTCAGCCTACTTTCAGGAATTGCTGCGCGGGTTTGGCCTGCACTGGCCGTTATGGCTGGGTGTTGATTTTCGGACGGCGGTACAGGCGGTAAAGCAGGTTGCGGCCGCCAAGGCTGCCGGCATTGACCCGGCAACTCTGGATGCATCCGTGCGTGAGGCTGCCCGGGCATTTGCGGATGCGCCGCATTTCGCCGGCGTGCCGTTGATTTTCAACGTGCCGGGGTTCGGCATTGTGATGTTGTTGACCTGGATTCTGGTCAAAGGTATCCGCGAAAGCTCCTGGTTCAATTCCGCGATGGTGGTAGTAAAGCTCGTCATCCTCGTATTTTTCATGGCTTTGGGCGCATTCTACGTGAAGCCGGAGAATTGGACGCCGTTTGCGCCCAACGGCTGGGCCGGCATCACCAGTGGGGCGGCAATCATCTTTTTTGCCTATATCGGTTTCGACGCGGTTTCGACCGCCGCCGAGGAGACCCGTCAACCGCAACGCAACGTACCGATCGGCATTCTGGCCAGCCTCGCCGTTTGCACGTTCCTCTACATCGTGGTGGCCGTGGTATTGACCGGCCTGTTGCGCTGGAACCAACTGGGCACCGCTGAACCGCTGGCCACGGCCTTTTCCGGACTGAGATTGAATTGGGCAGTCGGCATCATCTCCATCGGCGCGTTGGTCGCCAACACCTCGGTATTATTTGTCTTCCAGCTTGGCCAGCCGCGCATCTTTTTCAGCATGGCGCGTGACGGATTGCTGCCTCCCTGGGCGGCAAAAGTCCATCCCCGATACCGCACACCGCACGTGACGACCATCCTGACCGGCGTGTTGGTAGCGGGATTTGCCGGCGTCACAAACATCAACGAGGTCGTTGAACTCTGTAACATCGGCACGTTGTTCGCTTTCGTGCTGGTGGCGGCCGGCATTTTGATTTTGCGCCGCACAGACCCCGACCGTCGGCGATCATTTCGCACGCCGTTTTGTCCTTGGTTGCCATTGGCCGCAATCGTTTCGTGTGGCTGGTTGATGCTCAAATTGCCGTGGGTGACGTGGTGGTGCTTCTTCCTCTGGCTCGGAATCGGGTTGCTGATTTATCTTCCTTACGGTTTGCGGCGCAGCCGGCTGCATCGCGACAATCAGTAACAATTTCCGGGCAACGGCGCGCATTTCTGGCTCGACATAGCCGCGAAGGCCCGAAGATGGAATGGCTTCATGTGGAATGGACTAGGGTCGGCCGTATTTTGTTATGAGCCAGCGTTCGGCGTTGTCTTCACCGAACATCAGCCACCGGTTCTTGTAAATCACCCAGTCCTGATCCGACACTGCGGGCAACAAATCTCCGACTTGTTGGCTCATTTGTTCAACGGTTGCTCTCTGTTGGGCCAATTGACTCAGCCGGTCCTGGACGGTTTGGCCGCTGTCACCATACGCAGCATTCGGATCCATCGCGCCGAGGGCAATCCTTTCGATGGCAATGCCGACGAGTTGACTGATGGCAGCTTCGCCGGCAGAGGGATTGGCATATTGCTGGCCCAACTTATCAGCCATCTGCAATACCGTTGCGGCAGATGTTGTGTCGCCGGCCTGACGATAGGCATTTGCCAAATCAGAAGAATCCAAGGCCAATTGTTTCAACTGCGCAAGTTGCGGCAGCAGGAGCTGCGACGTGCCCAACTGTTCAGCATCCGCCACAGAGTAACCCGCAGCGAGGTAGGCCTCCATGTCATTTTCGGCCCGGCTTACCGTGTAATCATCAAGCGATTTACCGGAACCCGCGGCCAACTCCTGCACACCCTGGTCAATCTGCCCGGAATTAAAATAATTGAGCGCGGAAAGATAATTTGCCAACGCATTTTGCGGTGCGGATTTCTCGAACGCATCCAGCCACTGGCGTTGTTCCGCAGGCGGCAAATCCTTGCTGAACGCTGCTTCGAAAGCCACCTGCGGGTCGGCTGGATATTTCTCCATCGCTTCCTTGAGCAAGGCCGGATCGCCGGAAGTGCGAAAGGCGGCGAGCAGACTGGCAGCGTCGCGCCCATTGGCTTTGAGATAAGGCTCGACCTGTTCGCGCGTCAGCCTGGCCGGCAGGTCCTTGAGGCGCTCGTAAAGATTCGTGGCGCGCAAAGCCTCCGCCGGCGGCGTGGCCAGATGAATTTGTGGTGCGGGCAGTCTTGGTGCAGCGTTTCTGGACAGACTTGCCAGCCGTCCTACCGCATCGTCGCGCTCATGCCGTAACCGTTGAACTGCTTCGGCCAACGGCGCCTGCTGTTGCTGCAATGTCTGGACCTGGTCGCGCAACTGCGAGGCCCTGTGGGCTTCGTAAATGCCCGCTCCGGCCAGCACAGCGACCGTGGCAGTGACAAGGGCTTTTTGGAGGGTGGTCATGGCAATGGTTTTGGTTATGGCAATGGTGGCTGAGGTTGAAACGGTGGCCCCGGTGAGCGCGGCGGCGGAAATCGCAATCGCCAAACCAACGGGCGCGGCCTGCACCGAGTTGGCCGAGACGGCGCCGGCGATGAGCGCGGCGGTGAGCGTCACGCCGCGTTTGGCAAACAGCGCGCGCAGTTTCTCCAGCGCGCGCGTCACCCGCTTCTGCGCGGCGTCCTCCGTCACCCTCATCAGCCCGGCGACTTCGCGCCACGGGCGGTTCTCAAAATAGCGCAGCACCAGCGACGCGCGGTCGCGTTCGGCCAGATCAGCCATCGCGTCATCCAGCAGCGGGGCGAGTTGCTGCCACGCAGTCGTGGTGTCATCCGATTGCAGGGTGGATTGCATGTAAGCCTCCTGTTCGCGCTCGCGGCGGCGACGCTGGCGCTTGAGCGCATCCGCTGCCGCGTAACGGGTGGCGCGGTAAAGCCACGCGGGCAGTATGGTGTCTGCCCCGAGCGACGCGGCTTTGCGCGCGAGGACGATGAAGACGGCCTGGGTAATTTCCTCGGCCAGGTGCGCGTCGCCGGTCTGCCGGAACGCGGCGGAATGTACGAGGGGAATATGGCGTTCGACAAGCGCGGCAAAGGCAGGTTCGGATTGGCCGTTGGTAAATTCCCGCACCAGCATCATGTCGTCAGGCGTCATTCACTGATAACACTGACGCATCGGCCAAAAACCGACAAACTTTTTGAAATTATTTTACCGGCGCGGGGTTGAGCCCAGGAAAACCGCGCCTTTCGGAAGCGCACGAGAACGGAGGCGCTCACGGGGTTGTCCGTCGGTCTTCAGAATTTCCATCATTGCTGCGCGGTGATTTTCTGGTAGAGCATGGCTTCACGCACTTGTCTGCGATTGAGAATGGACTGGCGAGCATCGGCTGGATACGAGTTATAAGGAATAATGTTCATGGCCGCCGCGCCATCGCCACTGACGCTTCCGGAGTAGTTGTAATCCGCCAATTTGCGCAATTCGCCCTTCAGCTTCTCGTCATCCCCTTTATTTTGAAAAAGTACTCCCACCAAACACGGGAATTCTGAATCATCTATCACCACCTTTGCCAGCGTGATATTGGCAGACTGAGCGGCGGACTGCACCGCATTGATCAACCCCTGTTTGGTATAGGCGAAATCCAGGTTTGGAGGAGGTAAAACGGGGCTGCCGAGGAAATCGAACATGGCCTGGTTTTGATCGCCAACATTGGCAACACCTGACGAGGCAACGGTTGGTCGCGTCCTGGTCGCAGCCATCGTGGCATCCTTAAGCCGGGACCTGAGCGATCCCACTTGCCCGCGTAGTGTCAGCAGCTCTGAGTTGTTTTTCTCGTTGTCAGCCAGTTCTTCGTTCAGTCTGGAAATTGTATTTGAATCCATATTGTGCTGTTCCTGCAACTGCTGGACTTGTTCAGCTAGCGGCGCTTGCTGTTGCTGGAGCGTCTGGTTTTGTTCGCGCAACTGCGAGGCCTGGTGCGCTTCAAAGATTCCAGCTCCAACCGCGGCGGTGAATGTCGCGGCAATCAGGGTTTTTTGAAGGGTGGTCATGGCAAAGGTTTTGGTTACGGCAATGGCGGCTGAAGTTGAAACGGTGGCCCCGGCGAGCGCGGCGGTGGAAATTGTAAGCACTAAACCGATGGGTGCCGATTGGACGGCGTTGGCGGAAATCAAGACGGCCAGCCCGCTGGCGCCGATGGTCACATTGCGTTGGGAGAAGAAATCTCGCAGGTGTTCAACGGCGCGGCTGACACGCTTTTGCGCGGCGTCTTCGGACGCGCCCAAGGCTTCACCGACTTCGCGCAGGCTTTTATTTTCAAAATAGCGGAGCAGAATCGCACTGCGGTCGGTTTCATCGAGCGCGGTCATCGCGCTGTCGAGCAGCGGTTCGATTCCCGCCCAGGCGGATTCCATTTCACACTTTGCAAAGTGTGATATGTCGTTCGTAGTGTTCATTCCGGTAGCGATTTGTTCACGCAACTGGCGGCGCGATTCCTTGCGGATCATGTCAATCGCGGTCCGCCGAGTGACGGCGTAAAGCCACGCCGTCAAAGTCGTATCCGGCTTCAATTTGCCGGCGTTGCGCGCGAGGTCGGTGAAAACCGATTGCGTCACTTCTTCGGCCAATTGTGGTGAGCGGACCTGGCGCAGCGCGGCAGAATAGATCAAGTCCAGGTGCCGGCGGACGATTTCGCCAAAGGCGTCCTGCGAATTCTCCTGCGCGTATTGCCGCAGCAAGTCCAAATCGCTTGTCATGCTTTTGCCAGTATATCGTCGCAGCCGTCGAAAATCCGACAGCAAAAACAGGATTGACGATATCCGACTTGCGCGCAAACCGGTGAAGGCGAAGGAATTCGTCAATCGTCAAACGGAAGTCGTAAACATCTGGCACCTTTACTTTCGACGTTTTATCGCGCAATCTGAGTGCAGCATGACACGACATTTCTTCAGGCTCTCGATTTTGGCATTGGCCGGCTCGCTGGCGGCGCCGATTCTGTCGCGTGCGGATGTGGGCAGCCGGGCGCTGGCCAAATCAGAGATTTTGGAAAGTAACGTGGCATATCTCCGCGTCAGTCATGTCGCGGCGGGCCTTGCCGATGAAATCGGCATCGCTAACGGCGCGTTGACGACTACGAACAAAATCGGCGGAACGGTCCTGGACCTGCGCTTTGCCGATGGTGAAGATGCGGCCGCCGTCACGGCAACGGCGAATTTGCTGTCCGCCAGAAAATTGCCGCTGGCCATTCTGGTGAACGCGCAGACTCGCGGCGCCGCGGTGACACTGGCGACGACATTGCGCGAAGCGCGGACGGGGCTGATTTTCGGCCCAGCGCCGGCGGCCGTAAAGCCGGACATTGCCATCGAGGAAAATCCGGCTGACGAAAAAAAGTTTTTTGAAAATCCGTACGCGGCGCCGGCCACCAACGAAGTTGCCGCTTTGCCGGGCACGAACGATTTCCTGCCCTGGGTGGACCATACCAGCGAAGCCGACCTGGTTCGCGCGAAAATCAAAGACGGCGACGAATTTGAAAATCCGCCGCCGCCCCACGCGGCGGCACCGCAAAAGCCGGTCATTCGCGACCCGGCCCTGGCGCGCGCGGTGGATTTGATCAAGGGCCTGGCGATTGTCCGGGAATTCCATCCCTGATTTCGGGTTGACGATTCGTGGTTCGCGACTCACCTTGAACTTTGCGGGACATGAAAACCATTCTGTTCATTTGCACCGGCAACATCTGTCGCAGCCCGATGGCCGAGGGACTCTTCCGCCGGGCAACCGACGGACGCGGGGATTTTCGCGTGCTGTCGGCAGGCCTCGGCGCCGGGAACGACCAGCCACCGACGCCGCACGCAGTGGCGGCCATGCGCGAACTGGGCATTGACATTTCCGGCCATCGCAGCCGGATGTTGACGGTGGAGCTCGCGCAGCAGGCGGATTACATTTTTGGGATGACACACAGCCACGTGGACACGATCGCGTTGTTGTACCCCGATTCGGAGGAAAAGACCTTCTTGCTGCGCGAATTTGACGAAACGCTCGAGTCATTTGAAAAAGACATCAGCGACCCGATCGGTAGTTCCTACGAGGTATATGTGAACTGCCGCAACCAGATCAACCGCGGCATCACATCAGTTTTGAAGTTTATGGAACAACACGAAACCCTGTCCGCCCCGCCGGCAGCCAAAGCTGTGTCGGGCACAAACTTCGCGCTCGGGGCCGACCACGGCGGATACGAATTGAAAGAGGTGTTGAAACTGCATTTGCAGCAACGCGGCCTGAATGTGGCGGATTTTGGTGCGAAGTCGAAAGAGCCGGCTGACGATTACCCCGACTTCGCCCGGCCTGTGGCCCAGGCGGTTGCGACCGGCGGGGCCGAATTGGGCCTGCTGATCTGCACCAGCGGGGTCGGAATGTCTATGGCTGCCAACAAAGTACCGGGCGTGCGCGCCGCGTTGGTGACCAGCGAACAGGCCGCCGCCCTGGCCCGCCAGCATAATGACGCCAACGTGCTTTGTCTCGGCGGCAAGAGCATTTCCGCGGATCTGGGCCGCAAGATTCTCGACGCGTTCATTGCCGCGCAATTCGAGGGCGACCGCCACGAACGCCGGGTGGAGAAAATGGACGTGCGGCTTGCGGCACCGCAATTCCGCCTGCGTCTGGTGGACCCGGCCGTGGCCGGGTTCATCGAGCGTGAACGTGTGCGCCAGCAGGAAAACATCGAATTGATCGCCAGCGAAAATTTTGTCAGTCCGGCGGTCCTGGAGGCGCAAGGCTCCGTCCTGACAAACAAATATGCCGAGGGCCTGCCGAAGAAACGCTGGTATGGCGGCTGCGAAAACGTGGACAGCATCGAGCAACTGGCGATTGACCGCGCCAAAAAGCTGTTCGGCGCGGAACACGTCAACGTCCAGCCGCACTCGGGCAGCCAGGCCAACATGGCCGTCTATTTTGCCGTGCTGAAACCCGGCGATAAGTTGCTGACCATGGATCTGAGCCACGGCGGACATTTGACCCACGGGAACAAGGTGAATTTCTCCGGGAGATTTTTTGAAGTGGTCCATTACGGCGTGCGCAAAGACGACGAGCGGATTGATTACGGCCAGCTCGCCGCGATGGCGCGCGAGCACAAACCAAAGATGATCACTGTCGGGGCCAGCGCGTATCCGCGCATCATTGATTTCAAGCGCATGGGCGAAATCGCCCGTGAAGTGGGCGCGTATCTGCTGGCCGACATCGCGCACATCGCCGGCCTGGTGGCGGTGGGTATCCATCCCAGTCCGATGTCGCACGCGGATTTTGTGACCACGACCACGCACAAGACCCTGCGCGGCCCGCGCGGCGGCCTGATTTTGTGTCGCGAAAAAAACGCGAAGGAGATTGATTCCACCGTTTTCCCCGGCATCCAGGGCGGGCCGTTGGAACACGTTATCGCGGCCAAGGCGGTTTGTTTGCAGGAAGCGTTGCAGCCGGCGTTCAAGGCGTATCAGGAACAAATCGTGAAGAACGCGAAGGCGCTGGCCGAGGGTATGAAGCGCAACGGCTATCGGCTGGTCAGTGGCGGGACCGACAATCATTTGATGCTGGTGGACGTGGGCGTGAAAGACCTGACGGGCAAGGACTGTCAAACGGCGCTCGACGAGGCCGGCATCACCGTGAATAAAAACACGATTCCATTTGAAACGCGCTCACCGTTCCAGGGCAGCGGCATCCGCCTGGGCACGCCCGCCGTGACCACGCGCGGCATGAAAGAGCCGGAAATGGCGGCCATCGCCGACATGATTTCCGAAGTGTTGCTGGATGTGAAAAACGTCGAGTCCGCGCACAAAGTCCGCGAGCGCGTACGCAAGCTGACAGCGAAGTATCCGTTGCCTTATTGACGCCCTCGAATGACGGTGAAAATAATCGCGTCCGGCTGGGCATGCTTGCTCGCTACCCGCTGTCGTGCGGCTGCGTTGCCGGCGGTATTACCGCGAAAAACCGAAGCCAGTCTCCGACTGGCTCGCAGACTGGCTCCGGTTGGCAAAAGGAGACAACCAGTGGTTCAGTACGCCTCGTAGTCGAATTTCTGGCCACCCACGCTGGCTTCATACATCAAACCGCCTTTGGCCAGCGTGAACACCATGACGCCTTTTTCATACTTGGCATTTTTGGAAGCGCCGGCGGTGGCCGCTACCGCGCTGACCTGGGCGCTGAATTCAAAGTTGCCCTTGATGAAGTTGTCGAGCGAAGTCTTGTCCTCGAAAAAAATCAATTCGGAATACGCCTGACCACCCGCTTGAAATCCCACGGTGACCTGGGTCAACGTGGCTTCGCCCAGAACTTTGGCCTTATCGAACACCTGTCCCTTGCCCCTGGCCGCGCCCACCCCCAGTCCTCCCTTGGCCACCGTCGGGAAAAGAACGTAACCGGCCGCCTTGTCAAAGATCCCCTGCAGATCCGCTTCCTGCTTGAGGAATGCGGCCTTGGCCTCGGCCACATTGGCCGTCAGTTCGGGGTTCTTGTTTTTCGTCTCGTCACCCGCCAGCGTACTGGCGACAAACCCGGCGACTAGCAGCGCCGTGATGAAATAATTGGGAATAGTTTTCATAGGTGCTACCAGCCTGACCCCGTGGCAACTGCGGTCAAGCCTGAACCATTGCCCTTTAGTGCAATAAGGCATTCATCCCGACAGGCATTCATTCCGACCCGAAAAGATTGCATCAAGATTCTTGACAGCACCGGCAACGTGCGCCATTATACCGCTGAGTTGACTGCGAAATTCCCTTGCCGTATTGAGGCCGCGCTGCCTCGAACGCTCGGTTGATGTAATCCATTTTGAACTTTTCCGGCCATCGGGCGTCCAAAGCGTGACGGCCTTTCTGTCCGGCAATTGGAGTCCGGTCAATCCAACCAGATTAAATTTTGTTTTATGCCAAGAGTTTCAACCAGGAAAACCAAAGCGAAACCGGCCGCGGAAGTTCCCGTGGCCGAATCACCGGAGTTGAACAACGGCGGCGGCGTCACGGAAACCGCGGTTGCCGAGCCGTCGGGTTCTGCCGCCCTGCAGCCGCCCTCCACGCCCGTCGAACTGGCCGAGGAGCCGAAGCTGGAGGAGCCGAAGACCGAGGAACGCCGCGGCCCGCAGCGCGACAAAATCGTCACCTCGCTCAATATCGCCAAGCTGCAGGCCATGCAGATGAGCGAGTTGAACCACATGGCCCGCGAATTGGGGGTGGAGAATTTCGGCACCATGCGCAAGCACGAGGTGATTTTCCACATCCTGCAGAAAAACGCCGAGCGCGCGGGCGTGCTGTTTTCCGAGGGCGTGCTCGAAGTGCTGCCGGAAGGCTTCGGGTTCCTGCGTTCGCAGAGTTTCAATTACCTGCCCTGCCCCGAGGACATTTACGTTTCGCCGTCGCAAATCCGCCGGTTTGATTTGCAGACCGGCAATCTCATCGCCGGCCAGATCCGGCCGCCGAAGGAAAAGGAAAAGTTTTTCGCGCTGCTCAAGGTCGAAGGCGTGGACGGCGAAGACCCGGACAAGGCCAAGGAAAAGACGCATTTCGACAATCTCACCCCGCTCTTTCCCGACAAACGGTTCATCCTGGAAACCGTGGCCGAGGAAGTGAACACCCGCGTGCTGGACCTCGTTTGTCCCATTGGCAAAGGCACGCGCGGTCTCATCGTCGCCCCGCCGCGCACGGGCAAGACCGTGCTCATGCAGAAAATTGCCAACGCCATTCTCAAAAACAATCCGGAGACCTACCTGTTCATTCTGCTCATTGACGAGCGGCCGGAGGAGGTGACGGACATGGAACGCACCTGCCGCGGCGCGGAAGTGATTTCCTCCACGTTCGACGAGCCGCCGGAACGCCACGTACAAGTGGCCGAAATGGTCATCGAAAAGGCGCGCCGCATGATTGAGCACAAACGCGACGTGGTGATTCTGCTCGATTCCATCACGCGTCTGGCCCGCGCTTACAACACCATCCAGCCGCACTCCGGCAAAATCCTGTCGGGCGGCGTGGACGCCAACGCGCTGCACAAGCCGAAACGCTTTTTCGGCGCGGCGCGCAACATCGAGGAAGGCGGTTCGCTCACCATCATCGCCACGGCGCTGGTGGACACCGGCAGCCGCATGGATGAGGTCATTTTTGAAGAGTTCAAAGGCACGGGCAACATGGAAGTCCATTTGGACCGCGCGCTGGTGGACCGCCGCATTTTCCCGTCCATCAACGTGGAACGTTCCGGCACGCGCAAAGAGGAACTGCTTTACCACCCGGACGAGCTGAGCCGGATCGTGCTGCTGCGGCGCGCGCTTACCGGCGTACCGCCGGTCGAGGCGATGGAATTGCTGCTGGGCAAGTTGAAAAAGACCAAGAGCAACATCGAGTTCCTCCTGAGCATGACGGTGAGTTAACCGTTGGGCGAAGGCCTTATTTCGGCACCGGTTTCCACACAGTCTGGGCGCGAGTCCCGTCAATCAATTGTTCGATGGTCCAGAGCTGGATGGGACCGATGGTGCCGTAATCCACCACGATTTTCCCACTTTTGCCCTTGGATACAATGATCGTGCAAGTGCGATTTTCAAGTGGATCGGCGCGGTACTTGTCCCGGAAATCCTTGAAACCACTCGAGTCCAGCACATAGCAAAGGCGCGCAAAAGTCGGCAGATCAATCTGTCCGGTAGCCTGTGATAACTTGGGCTGGAACACAGCATATTCAGCTTGGCCGGAGCGATGGAAGGTCACGCGATAAATCGGACCGGTAACGGCATTGGTCGAGCGCTCCAGGGAAATGGTTTCGTGGGGCAGGTTGGTGCGTAACGCTTCCACCCGGTCGGCGGACAGATGTCCCAAGTACAGCGGTTTATAGACGGCGGGCACATTGGTGACAATGTCCGGCGCAAAAAAAACCAGAGGTTTTTGGGTTTCCGAGTTGGTTCCCCGGGAACAGGCGCCGAGCATCACGACCATCACAAGCAAAGCGCTGAGGAACCCGACCCAGACCGGATTTGCGCGGAACATTCTACAATCATTTGTTTTCAATCTGACATTTGGCAGAGCAGAATTTTTGCCAATCCTTCAGGCGGATAAGCGAGGCGGGACCAGCGACCCTGGCCGGTCGAATGTTTCAAAAACCCAATAAACAAGCCGGTTTGATTGCGCTTGACGATTTAAGGCAAAAAACCTAATATATCTGTTCAAGAACGGTAAAGTTTGCTGGTTAAACCAGCCGCGAAGTCGGAGATGCTTTAATCTGCCGACTTTTTTGTTCGCCGGGCAGGAGGCGTGCCGAGCGTATGAATGCGGAATTTTTGACAGTTTTGGAATTCTGGGAGCGCGAAAAGGGCATCAATCGTGATGTCCTGGTCGGCGCTGTCCAGGAAGCCTTGTTGTCGGCCGCCAAAAAGGCCGTCGGCCCGGCGCGCGAATTGCGCGTGGAAATTGACCAGCGGAGCGGGGACATCAAGGCGTTTGCCAAGCTCATCGTTTCCGACAAGATCATGTCCAAGCATGACCAGATTTCCGTCTTCGACGCGCGCCGCCTCAAACCCGACGCCCAGATCGGCGACGAAATCGAAAAAGAGGTCACGCCGACCGGTTTCGGGCGCATTGCCACCCAGTACGCCAAGCAGGCGCTCATGCAGAAAATCCGGCAGGCGGAAAAGGCGCTTATCTTCACCGAATTCAAGGACCGGGTCGGCGACATCGTCAGTGGCACCGTACGGCGATTTGAGCGTTCGGACGTGATTCTGGATTTGGGCAAATACGAGGCGCTGCTGCCAAACCGTGAACGCGTGCCCACCGAGGAATATCAGGTCGGCGAACGCATCCGCTGTTATGTCAAAGCCGTCGAACAAGGCCCGCACGGCCCCGAGATCATTTTGTCCCGCGCCGATCCGCGCTTCGTTATTAAACTCTTTCAGCTCGAAGTTTCGGAAATCAACGATGGCACGATTGAAATCAAAGGGGTCGCCCGGGAACCGGGTTTTCGCACCAAAATGGCGGTCTATTCGCGCGACAACAAGGTGGACCCCGTCGGCGCCTGCGTCGGCATGCGCGGCCAGCGCGTGAAAAACATCGTTCGCGAACTTAACAACGAAAAAGTGGACGTGATTCCCTGGTCGCCGGATGTCCGGACGTTCATCACCAACGCGCTTGCGCCGGCCAAACTCAAGAGTTTTGAGGTGGATGAATCCGGTAAGCGCGTCAGAATCCTCGTGGCGGAGGATCAACTGTCGCTGGCCATCGGCAAGCGCGGCCAGAACGCGCGCCTGACCGCCAAATTGACGGGCTGGGAAGTGGACATTGATGCCGAGCAGGTCGTCACGAAGGGTTTTGAGGAGAAGGTCGCTGAAGCGGTTGAGTCGCTTGCGGCCATTCCGGGGATTACGCGGGAACAGGCCGATGCGCTCGTTCATGCCGGGCTGACACGGCTCGAGGATTTGCTGTCGGCGGATGAAGGCGATTTGAGCAGCATCCCGCAGATCGGCGAAAAGGCGGCGGAGATTTTGCAAGCGGCGCGGGCGGAAGCCGAGCGCAAGAAAATCCAGCTTGACGGGGTTGACCCGGCCGCCGCCGCCGTCTGATGAACACTTGAGTTTTATGACGCAGACCGAAACAGCGTTGGGAAACGCGCGTTAGCCATGATGGCCTTTCGCACATTCCGGTCGGCAGCGGTGAAAATTTATGCCCGTTCGCATATACGATATCTCGAAGAAACTTGGCCTGGAGAACAAAGCGATTCTCACCAAGGCCAAGGCGCTGGGCATTGCCGCCGCCAAGGTTCCATCCAGTTCGCTGGATAAAATCACCGCCGAATGGCTCGAAGAGGAGCTGTTCAAGGATCATCCCGAGATTGCCGCCAAATTCAAGGCCACGCCGGCCCCCGCCGTTGAAACGCCCAAGCCGCCGCCCGTCGAGGATAAAATTGTCGTCATCACTGCGCCGCCACCGCCGCCGCCGCCGCCACCGCCGGAGGTTAAGCCACCACCACCGCCGGTCATTGAGCCGCCCAAGCCGCCGCCACCGCCACCCAAACCCGTCGGACCCAAGATCGGCGATAAAGTCGGGTTTATTCAATTACCGCACAAACCGGCGCCGAAAGTCGGCGACAAGACCGGCACGACAAGATTCATGTCGAAAACCGCCCCGCCGGCCAGGCCGGCGGGCAAACCCGCCGCGCCGGCGCCGCACCGAGAGGAGCGCAAAGCACCGGCTCCTGCGCCACAGCCAAAATTTGTGGCCCCGGTAAGCGGCGAGGTCATCGTCATCAAACCGCCGATTGTCGTCCGCGAACTGGCCGCCCAGCTCAAGCAAAAGCCCTTCAAAATCATCGCCGATTTGATGGAGCTGGGCGTGTTCGCCAATGTGAACCAGGCGATCGACGAAAAAATCGCCCAGCAGCTTTGCGCCAAATACGGCTTCCGCTTTGAAGTGGAAAAGCGCGAGCGCGGCGGCGGCGTCGTGCACGCACCGGTCAAGAAAGTCGAACTCGACGTCGAGGACAAACCGGAGCAGCTCAAACCGCGCGCGCCGGTCGTCACCATCATGGGCCATGTTGACCACGGCAAAACGACGCTGCTCGACGTCATCCGCCAATCGAACGTTGCGGCGGGCGAAGCCGGCGGCATCACGCAGCACATCGGCGCTTACACCATTTCCGTGCCACATCCGGAACGCAAAAAGGAATTGGCGCAAATCACGTTCCTCGACACGCCTGGCCATGCGGCCTTCAGCTCGATGCGGGCGCGCGGCGCGAACGTTACCGACCTGGTCGTGCTGGTGGTGGCCGCCAATGACGGCGTGATGCCCCAGACGCTGGAAGCGCTCAACCACGCCCGGGCTGCCAAAGTCCCGATTCTGGTCGCCGTCAACAAGTGCGATCACCCGAATGCGAACCCGATGAAAGTGCGCCAGCAATTGCAGGACAAAGGGCTGGTGCCGGACGATTGGGGCGGCGACACGATTTTCGTGGACGTTTCGGCGCTCACCAAACAAGGCGTGGGCAAATTGCTGGAGATGATTCTGCTCCAGGCCGAGTTGCTCGAACTCAAGGCGAACCCGGACCGCCGCGCCAAGGGCAACATCATCGAATCCGGCGTCGAGCCGGGCGGGCCGACGGCAACCGTGCTCGTGCGCAAAGGCACGTTGCGCCTGGGTGATATCATTTTGTGCGGCGAGTTTTATGGCCGCGTCCGCGCCCTCATCAACGAGGAAGGCACTCGGCTAAAGGAGGCCGGGCCGTCGGTGGCCGTCAAAGTGCTGGGATTGAACGGCGTGCCGGAAGCGGGCCTGGAGTTCAGCGTGGTTGAGGATGAAAAGGCCGCGCGCGAACTGGCCGAACAACGCGCCCAGGAAATCAAGACGCAGGACCTGGAAAACCGTTCAAAGGTCACGTTGGAAAACCTGTTCGCTTCGCTGGCGGCGGCGCAAAGCAAGGTGCTCAAAGTGGTCGTCAAAGCCGACACGCAAGGCTCAGTGGAGGCCATTGTCGAAGCGCTCAAGAAAATTGAGGCGGAAAAAGTTTCGCTCGAAATCATTCACAGCGATGTCGGCACCATCACCGAGAACGACGTGGCCTTGGCGTCGGCGTCGGATGCCGTCATTCTTGGCTTTCACGCGCGGTTGGACAACACCGCCGCCGAAAAGGCAAAGCACGAAGGCGTGCAGATCAAGCTGTACGCGATCATTTACGAATTGATTGACCAGGTGAAGGAAGCCATGGCCGGATTGCTCGAGCCGGTCGTGAAGGAAAACGTCATCGGCGCGGCGGAAGTGCGGCAGATTTTCGAGTTGTCCAAGGGAGTGCCCGTGGCCGGTTGCATGGTCAGTAGCGGCCGAATTGTCAAAGGCCGGGTGCGCGTGCGCCGGCGCAAGGACGTCATTTACGAAGGCATCATGCAATCCCTGCGCCGGTTCCAGGACGAAGTCAACGAAGTCCGCGCCGGTATGGAATGCGGCATCCGCATTGAGGGTTACAGTGACTTTCAGGTCGGCGATACCATTGAGTGTTACACCATCGAAAAAGTGGCGGCCAAATTATGAAATCAGGCTCCAGGTTCCTGGGTCCGGGTTCTGGGGAACGGCAAGACGTTAAGCCCGGCCCCCGGACGCCAGACGCCAGACCCTAGACCCCAACTCTCATGCCCTCTCTGCGACTCCAACGCGTGCGCGAACTTTTGAAGCGCGAAATCGGCGAGGCCATCCGGCGTGAACTCCACGTCAGCGAATGCGGATTGATTTCCGTCAACGACGTGGACGTGGCGGGTGACCTGAAATCAGCCACCGTTTTCATCAGCATCCTCGGCAATCCCGACCAGCAGAAGCGCGGCTTTCAGTTGCTCAACGACCATCGGGTCCGCATCCAGGGACTGGTCGGCCGGGCCATCGTCATGAAATTTACGCCGAAGCTGAAATTCGCCTTCGACGATTCCATCGTGCGCGGCAACCGCGTGCTCCAAATCATCGAGGAGCTGGAAAAAACCGCGCCGGATCGTGATACTGATTGAGTTGTGAAAAGTTATCCGAAATTCATTGACCGCATCCTCGATGCAGTCCGCAGTAGCAAAACTTTTTGCGTGGCCGGCCACATCCGGCCCGACGGTGATTGCGTCGGCTCGCAGCTCGGGCTGGTGCTGGCCCTGCGGAATGAAGGTAAAAAAGTCGTGTGCTGGAACGAGGATCCTGTCCCGCAAAAATACAAATTTCTGGATGCCGACGGGTTGTTCCAGCCGCCGAAGCGCGGCCTGAAATTTGACTGCGTCATTGCCACCGATTGCGCCAGCTTTGAACGGCTGGGCCGGGTCGGCCGGTGCATCGCCCAGCGGAAAATTTTCATCAATATTGACCATCATGAAAGTAACACGCGCTATGCCGACATCAACTGGGTCTCGGCGCGCGAGCCTTCCTGCGGTGAACTAATTTTCCGCCTGCTCAAAGTCGCGCGCTGGCCCATCACCAAACCGATCGCCGATTGCCTGTTTACTGCCATCTCGACCGACACCGGCTCATTTCAATATGCCACGACACGGCCCGGCACGTTCCACGCCGGCGCGGAACTCGTCACGCGCGGCGCGAACCTCGCGAAAATCTGCGACGAGGTTTATCAATCCTATCCGCTCTCGCGAGTCCGGCTCTTGAAACACATTTACAGCCGGTTCCGCCTGACGCACCACGACCAGATTGCTTATTTCTGGTTGAAGAAGGCCGATTTCGCCCGCGCGGGTTCCGACGACGACCAAACCGAAGGGTTGATTGACCATATCCGCGCCATTGCGCCGGTGGTCGTCGCTTGCGTCTTTGAGGAAATCGAGCCGGAACTCACGCGCCTCAGCCTGCGCTCGAAAAGCGACCGGGTAAACGTGAATGAAATCGCCGCGCAATTCGGCGGCGGAGGCCATCCGGCGGCCGCCGGCGCGCGTATTCCCGGCAAACCGCTTTCGGTTCAACGCAAGGTGATTGCTGCCGTCAAACGCGCGTTGAATTCGGCGAAATAGGTTTCATGCAAGAATTTTCCCCGCTCGACGGCGCGCTCCTCATCGACAAGCCTTCCGGCCCGACCTCGCACGATGTGGTAGACGCCATCCGCCGGAAATTCGGCATCAAAAAAGTCGGCCATTGCGGCACGCTCGACCCCAATGCCACCGGCCTGCTTATCATCGTTCTTGGCCGCGGGACCAAGCTCTCGGAGAAACTCATGGGCGACGACAAGGTTTATGAGGGCGCCATTAAATTCGGCGTGACCACCGACAGCTACGATGCCGACGGCGAGGTTCTGGAAACGAAAACAGTGCCGCCGCTGACCCTGGAGCGGTTGAACGAAGCCGCCGCCGGGTTTATCGGTGACCAGATGCAAACGCCGCCGATGGTTTCCGCGGTCAAAAAAGACGGCGTGCCGCTCTACAAACTGGCACGCAAAGGCCTCGAAGTGGAACGCGAACCGCGGCTCGTTCACATTTACAATTTTCGCTTCACGAATTGCGAGCCGCCGCTCGGCCAATTTCGCATCGCCTGCACCAAAGGCACTTACGTCCGCAGCCTGACGCACGAACTCGGTCAGAAACTCGGCTGCGGCGCGCACCTGGCCACCTTGCGGCGCGTGACTTCAGGAAAATTCAACCTCGCGGACGCCGCGAAACTCGACGACGTTCTGAAAATGACGACGGCGGAATTGGAGAGGAGAGTGATTCCATTTTTGAAACTGGCCGCGGCATGAAGGCACCACGCTCCAACATCCAACAGCCAGAGAAGCACCAAATTCCAAACTCGGGGAAGTCTGACGGCAACGAGCGCGGTGTTTGGAATTTGAAGCTTGGAATTTCTCTGGTGCTTGGTGCTTGGATGTTGGAGCTTTGTTTTTTGTGAAAATCATCCACGCCGCAAACGAGTTGAAGCCGGCCGGACGCAAGGTTTGCCTGGCCATCGGTTTTTTCGACGGCGTGCATCTTGGCCATCAGCAAATCATCCGCCAAACCATCACCGACGCGCGTCAGCACGAAGCCATCGCGCTCGCGCTCACGTTCGACCGGCATCCGAACTCGGTCGTTGCGCCCGCGCACGTGCCGCCACTGATTTACCCGCTTTCGCAAAAGCTGAAGGTCCTTGAATCGCTCGGGACCGACGCGGCGTTGTTGATTCACTTCGACGAGAAATTCAGCCGGCAAACCGGGGAGGAATTTATCCGCCGGCTCGCATGCGATCTGGGAAAAATTCACAGCCTGTGCGTCGGCAAGGATTTTGTATTCGGGCGCCAGCGCAGCGGCGACGTTGCGTTGCTGGGAAAACTGGGAACCGAAATCGGTTTTACCGTTCATGGCCTGGCCGCGGTTTCACTCGACGGCCGGACGGTCAGCAGCACGCGCATTCGCGAGGCGATCCGCGTCGGCGAACTGGACGCAGCGAGTCAGATGCTCGGACGGCCTTACGCAATTTCCGGCCGCGTGGTGAAGGGCGACCAAGTGGGCCGGCAACTGGGTTTTCCCACCGCGAACCTTGAGGTGGCGGGTTTGATTCTGCCGCCGAACGGGGTTTACGCCGGCCTGACCCGAGTGAAGAAGAAGTCCTATCGCGTTGCCCTCAACATCGGTCTCCGGCCGACGGTGGCGGCGGCGGTGCGGCAACTGCGCGTGGAAGCGCACCTGCTGGATTTCAGCGGCAATCTTTACGGCGAGGAATTGACGGTTGAAATCGGCGGCAAATTGCGGGAAGAGAAGAAATTTGCTTCAGCGGCAGAGTTGGAGCGGCAGATAAATCGTGATATCGCCGCGTTGCGAGCCTCGGCATGATTAGGTTTATTGTATCATATTAGGACACAAGGATTTAAATGGTAGAAAACGCCTGTATTTGTTGCCCTTTGCGGCCTTCCGGGAGGTTACGGTCGGGTTACGATTATCCTTGAATTCCCGCCAGAACAGGGTAGGATGGCGGGGTGTCGGTCTTCTGGCGTTCTGGCGTTTGCTGTTCCTGGAGTTCAACGGGCAAAGTGAACAGTTGTCAGAACGGACGACGACCGGTTCGCGAAGCAGAATGCCCTGTTTCCCTGAACTAAAACGCCTTTTGCAGGTCTGATATTTATGGTGCACCGAAAGAATACGCCGCCAGCCGGCGCAGCGCGCAAGCGCAAGCATGGGAGCGGACGCAACGCGGGAGCAAAGCTTGCTCCGGCACGGCGGCGTTTTGTCGTTTCCATCGCTCGACGGGAACCACCCAAGTCGTTGGAAACCAATGGAAAAGCCAAATCGCATGCGGGTAATCTGCCTGTCGCTGGCGCGCAAAAAGTTCCGCCCGGCGGCAAGGCTACTCCGGCGGCACCCATTCAGTTGTCGGTGGATTTGACCGAGACGGTCAAAACGCTGCTCCACCTCGCCCAGGAGCACGGCTACATCACTTACGACGACATCAACGACATTCTGCCGGACAATCTTAATCCGGAAGACCTGGACGCGTTGCTGACCAAACTGCGCAGCCTGGACGTGGAAATCGTAATGGACCAGGCCGAAGCCGAACGCACCCGGCAACCCGAACCTGCCCAGCAGCAGGAAGAGGACGAGGACGCGCGGCTCGAAATTCTCGACGACCCGGTTCGCATGTATATGAACCAGATGGGCAAGGTTCCCTTGCTCACGCGCGAACAGGAAGTCGAAATCTGCAAACGCATCGAAGAAGCCGAGATCGAAATGAAACGCATCGTTTACAGCCTCGGCTTCACCGCGAAGGAACACATTGCTATCGCTGAAAAACTGTTGTCCGAGCCGCCGAAGGAACGATTCGACCGCGTGATCGTGGACAAGAAAATCGCCAATCGCGAAGGGCATCTGCGCGATTTGCGCAAGCTCATCAAAAAGGTCCACACCCTCGACCAGAAGGTGGACGCGAAATATTTTGGCTGGCAGAAGGCCCTGCAAAAGGGCCGCAAGGAAAAGTTGCAGCGCGAGTTGAAGAAACTCAGCCTCAAGCTGCAGGAATTGTTTCCCAAGTTTTTCTACAAACAAAAGGTAGTCGAGGAAATGATCGTCGTGGCGGGCAACGTCCACGAAAAATTCCAGGCGAGCCTGCGGCACATCCAGGAACTCGAAGGATTGCGCACCACCGCCGAACGGCGGGCGGCGTTGGAGGCCGAACGCGCCAAAATCCAGGTGCTCGAACAATTTGTGCGGATGCCCCGCGAGGAATTTTTCAAGGTGTTCAGCGAGTTGAAAGCCGCGGCGGATCGCGGGCTGAAAGCCAAGACGCACATGGCCGAGGCCAACCTGCGCCTCGTTGTGTCCGTCGCCAAAAAATACACCAACCGCGGCCAGTCGTTCCTGGATTTGATCCAGGAAGGCAACATCGGCCTGATGAAGGGCGTCGAGAAATTCGAGTATCGCCGCGGCTACAAATTCTCCACCTACGCCATCTGGTGGATCCGTCAGGCCATCACCCGCAGCATCGCCGACCAGGCCCGCACCATCCGGATCCCGGTGCACATGATCGAAATCATGAACAAGCTCTGGCGCGCGCAAAAGCAGCTCACGCAGGAGTTGGGACGCGAACCGACGCCGGAGGAAATCGCCGACGAAATGCACATGCCGGTCGCGCGCATTCACGCCCTGCTCAAGATGGCTCAACAGCCCGTGTCGCTCCACGCGCCTGTTGGCGACGACGGCGACGTGAGCGTGGGCGATTTCATCGAGGACAAGACCGCGGAAAATCCGTCGGAAGTCACCAGCTACAGCCTGCTCCGCGAAAAGTTGAGCGACGTGCTGACGACGTTGACCGAGCGCGAGCGTAAAATTCTCGAAATGCGCTTCGGTCTGCTTGACGGTTACGAACGCACGCTCGAGGAAATCGGCAAGATGTACAACGTCACGCGCGAACGCATCCGCCAGATCGAAGCCAAGGCCCTGCGCAAATTGCGGCACCCGACGCGCGTCCGCCATCTCCAGGGCTTCCTCGACACACCGGAGCCGGAAGTAAGTACGACGGCGTGAAAACCAATTGATGATTTATGATCTATGATTGACGATTTGGACGAGCACCGGGTGCCTGCAAAAATCGTAAATCGTGAATCGTAAATCATAAATTCGGCATGAAGGTTACTTACTACGGCCACGCTTGCTTTTCTGTGCAGGTCGGAAAACGCACGTTGCTTTTTGACCCGTTCATTTCGGGAAACCCGCTCGCCCAGGCCATTGATGTAAAATCAGTGCCGGCGGATTTCATCCTCGTCTCGCATGGCCACGATGATCATCTGGACGACGCGGTAGCCATCGCCAAACGCACCCGCGCGTTGGTCATTGCCAATTTCGAGGTCGCCAACTGGCTCGAACAAAAGGGCGCCCCGCGGGTGCACGGCCTGAATCACGGCGGCGGCTATTCCTTCGATTTTGGCCATGCCAAATTCGTAAACGCGGTCCATTCCAGCACGATGCCCGACGGCACCAATGGTGGAAACGCCGGCGGTTTTGTCGTCGAAACGACCGGGGGGAATTTTTATTACTCCGGCGACACGGCGCTGACGTATGACATGAAGCTCATCGGCGAGGCCACTAAATTAAGGTTCGCGGCGTTGTGCATCGGCGATAATTTCGCGATGGGCCCGGACGACGCCGTGAAGGCCGCCGAATTTGTGCGTTGCAACGAAATTCTGGGCGTGCATTACGATACGTTCCCGCCCATCAAAATTGACCACGCCGCCGCGAAAGAAAAATTCAGGGCGGCCGGGAAAGATTTGCACCTGCTGCAAATCGGCGAGACGCGTGATTTTTAAGTGGTGGCGGCCCCCGCGCCGCCATTTGCCAGCGACGAGGCGTCGCTTCCACCGGCTTTCAGTTATTCGGATCCACGATGTGCAGGTCAATGCCCGGTGCGTGGTGCAGGAAAAACTGCAGCACATCCGGACGGGTGAACTGCCACCAGCGTCGTTCGGTCGTGCCCAGCACGACGAGGTGAACGTTGTGCTCCCGGCAGAATTTTAAAAGCGCTTCACAAACGGTTTCGCTTTCCAGAATGGTGACGCTGCCGCCCAATTCGGTCGCCAACTGGACGTTTTGCATGAATTTGCGCTGTAAATCCGAGGGAATGCGTATCGGGTCCTCTTTTTTTCGGCGCACGTAAACCCCGATCCATTCGCGATTCAACCGCCCGGCAAGCCGTGATGCCGTCCGCAACAGCTTTGCCGTGGAGTCGGGATTGGTGCTGATGAAGACCGCGATTTTTTCGCTGACCTCCGCCGGCGACGCCACGCCGGCGCGTGGCCGCTGGTCCAGCGCGGCGGCCGTTTCGCGCAAGGCGAGCTCGCGCAGGGTGTTCAAATTATTTTCCGTGAAAAAATTTTCCAGCGCGGCGGCCGCGCGATCGGCCGGATAAATTTTCCCCAGCTTCAGCCGTTCGCGCAGTTCCTCGGCCGTCAGATCAATGTTCACAATCTGGTCGGCCTCGAGCACGAAGCGGTCCGGCACACGCTCGTGTACGTCCACGCCCGTCGCGCGCAGCACCGTGTCGTGCAGGCTTTCGAGGTGCTGAATGTTCATGGCCGTGATGATGTTGATGCCCGCCACCAGCAAATCGTGCACTTCGAGATAACGCTTCGGGTGTTGCGAGCCGGCCACGTTGGTGAACGGCAGCTCGTCAATAATACAAACCGTCGGATAACGTTTGAAAATGGCGTCCACGTCGAGCACCTCGACCGCGCTGTTTCCATGCGGCACCCTTTTTCGGGGAATAATCTCCAGCCCTGCCAGCAGCGCCTCAGTGTCCGCCCGTCCGTGCGTTTCGATCCAGCCGATAACCACGTCCACGCCCGCTTTTTTCAGGCGATGCCCCTCTTCCAGCATGGCGTAGGTCTTGCCGACACCGGCGGCGTGCCCGAGATAAATCTTCAATTTCCCCAGCCGGCTCTTCTCGATGAGCCGCAGGAAATCCTCCGGCTTCAGGCGGGGCGCGGCAGGCGGTTCCACGCCGGAAAGAAACTATTTTTGCGGCAACTGGTCGAGCGCGAAGTTCAAAGTCATCACATTTACACGCGGCTCGCCAAAAACACCGAGATCGCGGCTCTGCGTGTTTGCTTCCACGAGTTCGCGGACACGCTCCACCGTAAGACCGCGCGCTTTGGCCACGCGCGGGATTTGCAGTTCGGCATTTTTCAGGCTGATGTTCGGGTCCAGGCCGCTGCCGGAGGCGGTCACGGCGTCAGCAGGAACAATCGCGTTCGTCGCAAGGCCGTTGTCAGAGCGGTAAGTGGCGATGTTCTGGGTGATATTGGCCAGCAAATTGGACGAGGTCGGGCCGAGATTGCTGCCACTGGAACTGGTCGCGTCGTAGCCGTTTGAGCCTGCCGCCGACGGGCGTGGATGAAAATACTGCGCGCCGGTGAAATTTTGCGCCAGCAACGCCGAACCGCGAACCGCACCGGATTTGTCGACGAGCAGACTGCCGTTGGCCTGGTTGTGGAACAGCACCTGCGATACGCCATAAACGACGAGCGGATACAGGCCGCACAGGATGATGGCAAAGAAAAGCGTCGCGCCGATCGAGCGGCCGAATTCAGTAAAAATGGTTTTCATAAATTTTTTGTAGGAGACGACGTAAGGAGTCTCAGTTTTTTATTTTGAGCCTCGTTACCTCGGCTCCTACGGTTATGGTTTTCATGCCAGATGCAAACCGGCGATAATCAGGTCAATGAGTTTGATGCCGATGAACGGCAGGATGACGCCCCACAGGCCGTAAATCAGCAGATTGATGCGCAGGATTTGCGCCGCGCCGAGCGGACGGAACTTCACGCCGCGCAGCGCCAGCGGGATCAGCGCGATGATGATGAGCGCGTTGAAAATTACGGCGCTCAAAATCGCGCTGTCCGGGTTGTGCAAGTGCATCACGTTGAGCGGCGCGATGACCGGGAACGTCACCATCAACATGGCCGGGATGATGGCGAAGTATTTCGCCACGTCGTTGGCGATGCTGAAGGTCGTCAGCGCGCCGCGCGTGATGAGCAGTTGCTTCCCGATTTCGATGATTTCCAGCAACTTGGTGGGATTGGAATCCAGGTCCACCATGTTGCCGGCCTCCTTGGCGGCTTGCGTGCCGGTGTTCATGGCCACGCCGACATCGGCCTGGGCGAGCGCGGGGGCATCGTTCGTGCCGTCGCCAATCATCGCGATCATCCGGCCGCCCTGCTGTTCCTGGCGGATGAGCGCAAGTTTGTCTTCCGGTTTCGCCTCGGCCAGAAAATCGTCCACCCCGGCCTCCTGCGCGATGGCGGCGGCGGTGAGCTTGTTGTCGCCGGTGATCATCACGGTGCGAATGCCCATCGCGCGGAAGCGCTTGAAACGGTCGGCCAGCCCGCCTTTTACGATGTCTTTCAAATGAATTACGCCGAGGGCGCGGTTGTTCGCGGCGACGACCAACGGTGTGCCACCAGAACGGGAAATAGTCTCCACGGTGCGCTCGACTTCCGGCGGCAGATTTTCGCCGAGAAATGTTTTCACGGCATCGGCCGCGCCTTTTCGGATTTGTTTGTCTTCGAGATTTACGCCGCTCATGCGCGTTTGCGCCTTGAAGGGAACAAATTGTGCGTGCGGTAATTCGTGAATCGTCCGCGCACGGATGCCGAAATTTTTCGCCAGTACAACGATACTGCGGCCTTCCGGGGTTTCGTCGGCCAGTGAAGCGAGTTGCGCAGCGTCGGCCAGCTCCGGTTCGGTCACGCCCGGCGCGGGCAGAAAGGCCACGGCCTGGCGGTTGCCGAGGGTGATGGTGCCGGTCTTGTCCAGCAACAACACGTCCACGTCACCCGCCGCTTCGACCGCGCGCCCGCTCATGGCCAGCACATTGCGTTGCAGCAAACGATCCATGCCGGCAATGCCGATGGCGCTCAACAAACCGCCGATAGTTGTCGGAATCAAACACACGAGCAACGCGATGAGTACGGCGTTGGAGAAATGCGTGCCGGAGTAAATGCCGAACGGTTTCAACGTCACGACGGCCAGCAAAAATACCACCGTGAGCGCGGCGAGCAGAATCGTGAGGGCGATTTCGTTCGGCGTTTTCTGGCGGCTTGCGCCCTCGACCAGTTGAATCATGCGGTCCAAAAAACCTTCGCCCGGGTTGGCCATGATGCGGATTTTGATTTCATCCGAAAGCACGCGTGTGCCGCCGGTGACGGCGCTGCGATCGCCGCCGGCTTCGCGAATGACCGGCGCGGATTCGCCGGTGATGGCGGATTCATCCACCGTCGCCGCGCCGAGAATGATCTCGCCGTCGGCGGGGATGATTTCCGTGGCACGCACGACCACGACATCGCCTTTGCGGAGCGAATCGGCGTCCACAACTTCAATCCGGTCACCGGAAATTTTGTTGGCGCTGGTCCTGGTGCGGGTGGCACGCAACGCCCTGGCCTGCGCCTTGCCGCGGCCCTCGGCGACAGCTTCGGCAAAGTTAGCGAATAATACCGTGAACCAGAGCCAGAGGGCGATTTGCGCGACGAACAGGGTCTGGCCCGGTGAGCGAAACACGTCCACGGTGCTGATGGCCGCCCCGACCATAGTCACGAACATGACGGGATTTTTAATCATCAGGCGCGGATCCAGTTTGATGAACGCGTCACCGATGGCCGGCCACAGGATTTTCGAGTCAAAAACGGAAACGGTTTTCGTTTGCATAAAAAGTCAGTCTGGGTCGAACAGGCTACCAGCCTGCTGCCATTGGACGGCAAGTTGCCGGCCAAAACGGGTTGGTGGCCCGTTCCACCAGAATTTTTGTTTGGTCTTCAAAACAGCGTTCCTTTCAGCATCAGTAAATGTTCCACGATCGGGCCGAGCGTCAGCGCCGGCAGAAAGGTCAGGGCTCCGACCAGAATCACCGTCCCGACCAGCAACACGACAAACGTGACTCCAGTCACCGGAAATGTGCCCACGCTGGCCGGCACGATTTTTTTGCGTGCGAGCGAACCCGCGAGCGCCAGCAGTGGCACAATCATGCCGAACCGGCCCAGCAGCATGTCAATGCCCAGGGTTGTATCCCACCATGGCGTGTTGGCGTTGAGGCCGGCGAAGGCGCTGCCGTTGTTGCCCGCGCCGGACGTGTAGGCGTAAAGCATCTCGCTCAAGCCGTGGGGGCCTTGATTTGCCAGACTGGACGTCCCCCAATTGCTCACCGAGGCCCAGGCCGTAAATCCCAGAATGATGAAGGCAAGAATCACGAACGCGAGCAGCGTCATTTTCACGTCGTAGGCCTCGATTTTTTTGCCGAGATATTCCGGCGTGCGTCCGACCATCAACCCGGCGATGAACACGGCCAGGATGACGAAAATCAACATGCCGTAAAGTCCCGCGCCGACCCCGCCGAAAATCACTTCGCCGGTCTGGATATTGAACATGGGCACCAACCCGCCGACGGGCGTGAAGGAATCATGCATCGAATTGACCGCGCCGCAGGAAGCATCGGTCGTCACCGTGGCGAAGAGCGCGGAATCGAAAATCCCGAAGCGGACTTCCTTGCCCTCCAGGTTGCCGTCCGCGGCGGCCACACCGAGTTGCTGGTGAATGGGATTGCCGCGCGCTTCGGCCCACCAGCAAACGAGGACGCCGGCGAGAAACATCGCAAACATCGCCGACCAGACGGCCCAGCCGTGCTTTTGATTTTTGGTCTCCCGACCGAGGTGATAGGTCATCGCGCTGCCGATGCAAAGCAGCGCGAGCATCTGGAAAAAGTTCGAGAGCGGCGTGGGGTTTTCAAACGGGTGCGTGGCGTTGGCATTCGTGTAACCACCGCCGTTGGTCCCAAGCATCTTGATGGCCATCTGCGACGCCATCGGGCCCTGCACGATGGTCTGGGTGTCGAGGGTCTGGTTCACCATGACCGGATTGCCTTGGGCGTCAACGACCGGCTTGCCGTTTGCATCGGTTTTCGGGACGGAAACGGTTTGCGGCTCGATAAGTCTGGCGGCGGTGTACGGCTTGAAATTTTGAATCATCCCCTGGGACACGAAGAATAGCGCCAGCACCAGGCAGATCGGCAGCAGCAGGTAGTAAATGATGCGCGTCAAATCCACCCAGAAGTTGCCGATGGTCTGCGCCGTGTGCCGGGCGATGCCGCGCACCAGCGCCGCGGCGATGGCGATGCCGACGGCGGCGGAGAAAAAGTTCTGAATCGCCAGCGCCACCATTTGCGAGAGATAGGACATGGTGGATTCGCCGCCGTAGCTCTGCCAGTTGGTGTTCGTGGTGAAACTGACCGCGGTGTTGAAAGCCAGGTGTTGGGAAAGCGCGCCAAGATGCTGCGGATTCAGCGGCAGGATGTCCTGCAATCGCAGAATGGCATAGGTGAAGAGACAGCTCACGAGGCTGAAAAGCAACATCGCAAAGGCGTATTGTTTCCAGTCGTGCTCCCGGGCGGGATTAACCCCGAGCACGCGGTACGTCAAATTTTCCAGCGGCCGCAAAACCGGGTCGAGCCAGGTGCGCCCTGCCGGATTGAGCACACGATTGATATACAAACCAAGCGGTTTGGTGACGAGGACGAGCGCGGCGATATAAACCGCCAGTTCCAACCATTGATGGGAGTTCATGGCGTCGGTTAAAATTTTTCCGGTTTGAGCATGGCGACAATGAGATAAACGCAAAGCGCCGCGGAAATGATTCCGAGGATATTATTTTCCATAAGCTTAGAGATTTTCGCAACCGCGCGCGTACAGCAAGAACGCCGCGAAAAATGCGATTACGATCCCGATGTAAATCATGTCCAGCATAATTTTCAAACGGACCATCGGCATTACAGCCAAAACCGTAACGCCACGTTGAATTTACTTAATTCGGGTGAACTTGGCCGCCGCGAACTTCGCGGCGCAGAGGCTCGCCCTTCCAAATGCCTGCGAGATTAGCTGTCGGGCTTGGCCTTGAAAGTGGCCCGGTGATTCCGTTGCCGGATTCCCTGCGCCCCGTCCTCGAACCATTTCGAGGAATTTGGGTCTCCCGCATCGGCTTGCAGGAAGGCAAACCGATTTAGGCTGCAACCGCGGAACAAAATCATCTTCGTCTCGATTTGTCAAATTACCATTGAGTCCGGTCATGTAAGTGACTGATGTGCACTCGAATAAAAATGTGGTGCGTTTTATCAAATCTCCGATGAAATCAGCCACATAGTCACAGAACCGCGGCGAAGATCAATCGGTTTCAAAGCTCCAGGTCTTTCCAAATGTATGGCAAATTTGTTTTGCCAAAGGACATGCAACCGCGTCTAAACTTGCACGCCATTGTATGACAGCCGGAATTAAAATTTTGGCCGCGCTCACTCTGTTGACACCCGCGACGCTTTTCGCGGCGGACGAAATTTACCGCCCGGCGGACGTGGGGCCGCCGCAACCGGCGCGCGAATTTCGCGGCGCCTGGCTCGTGACCGTCGCCAACAAGGACTGGCCCTCCAGGCCCGGCCTGCCGGTTGAGGAGCAAAAGGCCGAATTGACCGAACTGCTGGACCGCGCGGCGCAATTGCAATTGAACGCCATCATTTTCCAGGTGCGCCCGTCATGTGACGCCATGTACGCATCGGCCCTGGAGCCGTGGTCGGAATACCTCACCGGCACGATGGGGAAGGCGCCGGAGCCGTTGTACGACCCGCTCACTTTTGCCATCGAGGAGGCGCATCGGCGCGGGCTCGAATTGCATGCCTGGTTCAATCCCTTCCGCGCGTTGCATCCGCTGGCCAAGTCACCGGTCGCACCGAATCACATTTCGCGGGTGCATCCCGAACTCGTCTGCCCCTACGGTTCCCAGCTCTGGCTTGATCCCGGGGAACCGTTGGTGCGGGCCTACGTCTTGAATGTCATCATGGACGTGGTCCGGCGCTATGACGTGGATGGCGTGCAATTGGACGATTACTTTTATCCTTATCCGGAGAAAGACGCGGCGGGCCGCGAATTGGATTTCCCCGACGACGCGAGCTGGCAGAAATACGGGCGGGCGAGCCGATTGAGCCGGGACGACTGGCGCCGCGCGAACATTAATCTGTTTATTCAGGGTGTCTACCAGAACATCAAGGCGGTCAAACCGTGGGTGAAATTCGGCATCAGCCCGTTTGGCATCTGGCGGCCGATGAATCCGCCGCAAATCCGGGGCATGGACGCTTACACGAAGATCTACGCCGACTCGCGCAAGTGGTTCGCCAGCGGCTGGCTCGATTACTTTTCACCGCAACTTTACTGGCCCGTGGACTTGCCCCAGCAAAGCTTTCCGGTGCTGCTCAACTGGTGGGCCGAACAAAATGCGCGGGGCCGGCACCTCTGGCCGGGACTCTACGCCGCCAATGTCGGGGAAAAGTGGGCGCCGGTCGAAATTTCGCGACAAATTACCGCCACTCGACGGCAGCCTGGCGCGGGCGGAGAAATTTTTTTCCGGCTGCGCAGCCTCACGGACAACGCCAGGCTGGCCAGCGTCATCCGCGCCGCCTACTGGCAGCCGGCGCTCGTCCCGGCCTCGCCCTGGCTGGCTGCCACACCGCCAGCCAGACCCCAGCTCATCGTGGTGGAAGACAGCCGTACGGCTTTGCGGCTGCGCTGGGAGAATACAGGCGCGCCGGTCCGGTGGTGGCTCCTGCAATTCCGCACCAACCAGGTTTGGAGCACGGAAATCCTGCCCGCCGCCCGGACGGACTGGGCGTTTGCCAAGCCCGCGCCTGACGGGATTGCCATCAGTGCCGTGGACCGGGCCGACAACCTGGGGGCGCCCGCTGCGGTCCGGAAATTCCGGCGCGCATATATCGGGAAGGAAACCTACATTTGGAGATAATGGTTTCGGAAGGGCTGTAAGCCGAATTCTGTCTGCCCAGCCCTTCTTGAAATTGTCGAACCGCGAAAACCATCGGCGATTACGCGCTCGCCGGCTTCCGGCGTCCAACAACTCGAAGAAGGGCCGGGGAGAGAATCATTTGTCTGAGCAGCCGATACCCGGAACCCGTTCCGCGTTGGCGGAACCGGAGCGGGCCGCTCCGGGGTTCCCTATTTGGCCTTGCACCCGATGGGGTTTTCCGTGCCGCGTCACTTGCGCTTCGCGCGGTGCGCTCTTACCGCACCTTTTCACCATCACCGCATTCCGCAGAGCGGAACGAGGCTGTCTGTTTTCTGTGGCACTGTCCGTCGGAAAGTCTCTCGGCTTTCCGCCCGCATATATCTCAATCCAACAAACTTGAGTTACGCGGCATCGCGCCCTTTGGTGTTCGGACTTTCCTCCCAGCCCTTCTCAAAATTGCCAGAACCCGAAACGCCGCTGGAACTCCGTCTCATTCGCTGACTTCCAGAGTCAGGCAACTCAAAGAAGGGCTGGGCGATTCTCCACCCTTCCAAAACCATCTGGAAAATAGCCGATATCCGAAACAATCTCAAGGGGCGATTTCCGATTCGGGCGGCGTCTTGGCGGGTTCGCATTGACATTGGCCGCTGCGCAGGAATAACATCAGCGTGCGTTCCATAAGATGTGCTAGTGTAACGCGAGAGCACTGTGGCTGAAAAAGACGATTATCTGTTGGACTTGCTGGTGGACCTCGGCGCCGTGACCACCGAACAGGTCGCCGCCGCGCGCCAGGAGGCGCAATCCGCCGGCGTGGGCGTGGTGGACTTGCTGCTCGCCAACAAAGTCATCCGCCCCGCCGATGTCACGCAGGCCAAGGCCGCGCAGTTCGGTGCTGAGGTCGTCCAACTCGGCAGCCTGCGGATCCCGGACGAAGTCATTTCCATCATCCCGCGCCACATCGCCAAAAAATATCGCGTCGTGCCCATTATGAAAAGCGACGGCAAGGTCGCCGTCGCCATCGCCGACCCGTCTGACCTGAATACAATTGATTCGCTGACCCATCTGCTGAACGCGGAAATCGAACTGCGCGTCGCCTCCGAGCAGGACATTGAGACCGCGCTGGGCCGGTATTACGGCAGCAAGGGCGACACGGTGGTGGACAAGGCGATCCAGGAACTGACCCAAAGCGAAGTCGAAGTGCCCGTGGGCGACATGGGCGATGACGCTTCGGTGGTGGACGCGGACGCGCCGCTCATCCGGCTGGTGAACCAGATCATTTCGGACGCATTCAAAATGCGCGCCTCGGATATTCATCTGGAACCGCTGGGCAAGCGTTTCCGACTGCGCTACCGCATTGACGGTTTATTGCACGAAATGAAGGCGCCGCCCAAGCGCCTGCAGGCCTCCATTATCACGCGGCTCAAAATCCAGTCGAACATGTCCATCTCCGAGCACCGCATTCCGCAAGACGGACGTATCCAGTCCAAAGTCGGCAACAAGCTGATCGACCTGCGGGTTTCCTGTTTGCCCACCAATCATGGCGAAAGTATCGTCATGCGTATCTTGGACAAAGAAGGCTTGCGGCTCGGGCTTGGCGAACTCGGGTTTTTTACGGACGACCAGCAAACCTTTGAAAGGTTGATTGGCCTGCCCGACGGCATTTTGCTGGTCACCGGCCCGACCGGGTCCGGCAAAACCACGACGCTTTATTCCTGTCTGCACTTCATCAACCGCCCCGACCGGAAAATCATCACGGTGGAGGACCCGGTGGAATACATTCTGGGCGGCATCAACCAGGTGCAGGTCAATGAAGTCGTCGGCCTGACGTTCGCCATGGCCTTGCGCTCGATACTGCGCCAGGCCCCGAACGTCATCATGATCGGGGAAATTCGCGACCTGGAGACGGCGACCATCGCCATCAACGCCTCGCTGACGGGTCATTTGGTCTTCTCCACGTTGCACACCAACGATGCGCCCAGCGCCGTGACCCGCTTGATTGACATCGGGGTAAAACCGTTTCTGGTGGCGTCCTCCACGCGCTCGCTCATGGCGCAGCGCCTCGTCCGCAAAGTCTGCAAAAAATGCGCGGAACCGTATCAACCCACGGAAGGCGAGCTGCGCTCGTTGAATCTCACCACGGATAATTTGAAGGAGGCCCGGCTCCAGAAAGGCCGTGGTTGCAACGATTGCTCGAATACCGGCTGCCGCGGACGCATGGGCATTTTTGAAATCTTCGTCATTGACGACGAGGCGCGGAAATTGATTTACGACAAGGCGCCGGCGTCCGCGTTGCGTGCGCGCGCCCGGGAAATGGGCATGCGCACCCTGCGCGAGGACGGCATCCGCAAAGTGCTCGCCGGTCTCACCACGCCCGACGAAGTCATCCGGGCAACCATCGGGGACGAAGCGTAGGCGGGGGAACAAGCCACCAACCAGATCAGTTTAAATGCGAATTCTCCGCCATAAATTTTCACGTTCGGGCGCGCAACGATTTGATTTGCGCCCGGTCAAATCAGTGATGGATATCAACGGTGTTGCCGGTGTTGCCGGTTTGACAATTTGAACCTTTAACAAAGCCATGTCTTACTCCATGTCTGATTTGCTGCAGTTGGTGGTGGCCGAAAACGCCTCCGACCTGCACATTCGCGTCGGCACGCCGCCGGTCATCCGCGTGCACGGCATTCTGCACCGCGTCGAAGGCCCGTCGCTCAAACCGGAGGACACGGAGGAATTGATGCGCAGCATCACGTCCGAGGAACACATTCAGAGCACCCGCGAACGGGGCGGCGCCGACTTTGGTTTCGCCTTCGGCGAGGTGGCGCGGTTCCGGGTGAGCGTCTTCAAAGAGAAGGGAAATTTCGGCCTCGTGCTCCGGCAAATTCCCAGCAAGCTGCTGACGATGGAGGAAATCGGGATTCCGCCGAGCGCGAAGGAATTGCTCTACAAACCGCGCGGGCTGGTGCTGGTGACCGGACCGACCGGCTGCGGCAAAACCACCACCCTCGCCACCATGATTAATATCATCAACGAGGAGCGGGATGAGGCGCATATCATCACCATCGAGGACCCCATCGAGTATTACCACAAACACAAGCGGGCGCTGGTCACCCAGCGCGAGATCGGCGTGGACGTGCCGAATTTTGCGGAGGGTTTGCGCCGCGCGTTGCGCCAGGACCCGGACGTGGTGCTGGTCGGCGAAATGCGCGACCTGGAGACGATCGACGCGGCCATCACGGCGGCGGAAACCGGGCACCTGGTCTTCGGCACGCTGCACACGACCGGCGCGGCCAAGACGATTGACCGCATCGTCAACGCCTTTCCGAACAACCAGCAGGAACAGATTCGCATCCAGCTCTCGACGGTGCTTCAGGCGGTCATTTCGCAATTGCTGCTGCCGCGCATTGACAAGCCGGGGCGCGTGGCGGTTTTTGAAATCATGGTCAACACGCCGTCCATCGCCGCGCTCATCCGCGACAACAAAACCTTCCGCGTCCAGTCGGACATCCAGACCGGCGCCAAATACGGCATGGTGACGCTCGACTCGTTCCTGATCGACAAGTATCTGCAAGGCCTGATTGCGCGCGAGGAAGTCGTCACCAAGGCGCAGGACCCGACGACGATTCAACAGAAGTTGCAGGAATTGGAGCTGGCCCAGGCCACGGGCGCCGGCGCCGAGGCCAAAGCGAAGGCATGATGATTTTCCTATGGCTGAAGATATTTCCAGTCCGTTACTGTCGCTCGTCAAAGAGCAGGGGTTGATTGACGACCTCCAATACGAAGAGGTCGTCGCCGAACTCAAGCGCACCGGCGCGCCGGTGAGCCAGGTCCTCCAGGACTTCGGCGTCATGAAGATCGACGACATCCTGCACGTGATGGCCACCTACCTCGGCACGGAGGTCGTGTCGTTGCGCGACCGGGAATTTCCCCCCGCGCTGGTGCAAACGATTCCCGCCAAGGTCGCCCGCATGTATCATTGCGTCCCCGTCGCATTAAAAGGCTCGCTGGTGCAGGTGGCCCTCGCGGACCCGCTCGATCCACAGCAGGCTGACGAAATTCAGTTTGCTTCCAAACACGAAGTGCAGGTGGTGGTGGCCGACCCGGCCGAAATCGAAAAGACCCTCGACCAGCTTTATGGCGCCGAGGAAAGCGAAACGTTCGCGGAAATCCTCAAGGAACTCGACGCCAACTCGGAGATCGCGCGCGAAGCCAGCGAGGCTGACGCCGACGATGAAAAACTCATGACCGAGCTGGCCAACGAAGCGCCGATCGTGAAATTCGTCAACCTCGTGCTGCAACAGGCCATTCAGGACCGCGCCAGCGACATCCATTTCGAGCCGTTTGAGACGGAATTTCGCATCCGGTACCGCGTGGACGGCGCGCTCTATGAAATGTCGCCGCCGCCCAAACACCTGGCGTTGCCGGTCATTTCACGCCTGAAAGTCATGTCCAACCTGAACATTTCGGAACGGCGCCTGCCGCAGGACGGCCGCATCAATTACGCGGTGGGGAACCGCCAGATTGACTTGCGCGTGTCCACCCTGCCCACCCAGTTCGGCGAATCACTGGTGTTGCGCGTGCTCGACCGTTCGGCGGTGAACCTGGAACTGGAATCACTGGGCCTCCCCAAACACGTGTATGAATTCGTGAAGGAAGTGATTCTGCGCCCCAACGGCATCGTCATCGTCACCGGCCCGACCGGCTGCGGGAAAACCACCACGCTGTATTCCTGCCTGCGCCGCGTCAACGCGATCGACTCCAAACTGCTCACGGCGGAAGACCCGGTTGAATACGACATCGAGGGCATCATGCAAGTCGCGATTCATGAGAACGTCGGCATGACCTTCGGCAAGGCGCTGCGGTCGTTTTTGCGCCAGGACCCGGATATCATCATGGTGGGTGAAATGCGCGACCTGGAGACGGCGCAGATTTCGATTCAGGCGTCGCTGACGGGCCACCTGGTGCTGAGCACGTTGCACACGAACGACGCCGCCGGCGCGGTCACGCGCATGATTGATATGGGGGTGGAGCCGTTTTTGATTTCCTCGACCCTGATGGCCGTGCTGGCCCAGCGGCTCGTGCGCGTCATTTGCAAGAATTGCCAGACGCCGTTTGAGCCGACCGAAGACCAGTTGGCGCTGTTGAACCTTTCGCCGCACGATCTGGGCGACAAGGTGTTTCATTATGGGCGCGGCTGTTCGACCTGCAACGACACCGGCTACCGGGGCCGGAAAGGCATCTTCGAACTGCTCATCATCAGCGAGGCCATCCGTGCCCTTATCAACGAACGCGCGCCGACGGTGGTGATGCGACAGAAAGCCATCGAATTGGGCATGGTGACCTTGCGCGAAGACGGCTTGCGGAGCATCTTTGAGGGTGGTACAACCATTGAAGAAGTCGTCAAATACACTTAACCGTTATGCCAAAGTACAACTACGTGGCCCTGGACGCCCGTGGCAATGAAACGAAAGGGAGCCTGGACGTTGCCACCCAGAATGAGGCCATTGGCCGCGTGAAGGAGATGGGCCTGTTCCCGACTAAAATTGCCGAAGCCGAAAAAGCACAGGAGAAACAGGCCGCCAAAAGGGCCAAGTCCAGCGGCAAAAAAAGTGGCGGCAGCGCGCTCAACATCCAGATCAAAATCCCCGGTCTCAGCGGCCGGGTAAAACAAAAGGTTTTGACGGCCTTCACCCGGCAACTGGCGACGCTGGTGGATGCCGGCTTGCCCTTGCTGCGCGGATTGCGCGTGCTCGAAAAACAGGAGCGCAGCCCCGCGCTCAAGACCATCATCGGCGAACTGGCCATGGCCATCGAAGGGGGCAGCACGTTTTCCGAGGCGCTGGCACAACATCCCAAGACGTTCAACCGCCTGTTTGTGAACATGGTCAAGGCGGGCGAACTGGGCGGCGTGCTCGAAGTGGTCTTGAAACGCCTGGCCGAGTTCTCCGAAAAGGCGCAGAAAATCAAAGGCAAGATCAAGGCCGCGCTCTTTTATCCGGTGGCGGTGATGATTGTCGCCACCGGCATCCTGATTCTGCTGATGACGTTTGTCGTGCCCCGGTTCAAGGAGGTCTTCGCCGGCATGGATGTCAAGATGCCGGGATTCACCCTGATGGTGCTGGCGATCAGCGACGCCATCCGGCACCACATTTTGCCGACGATGGCCGGCGTGGCGGTGATGTGGGTGCTGTTCCTGCTGTTTCTCAAGACCAAGGTGGGCCGGTTGATCTGGGACAAGTTCAAACTCAAGATGCCCGCCATCGGGCCGGTCATCAGCAAGGTGGCCATCTCCCGCTTTACCCGCACGCTCGGCACGCTCGTCAGCAGCGGCGTGCCCATTTTGCAGGCATTGACCATCGTCAAGGAGACCGCCGGCAACGTCATTATCAGCAACGCCGTCGCCAAGGTGCATGAAAGCGTCAAGGAAGGTGAAACGATAACCGCGCCCCTGGAAAGCTCGGGCGTCTTCCCGCCCATGGTGGTCAGCATGGTGGACGTCGGCGAACAAACCGGGGCATTGCCGGAAATGCTCCTGCGCATCGCCGACAATTACGAAGAAGAAGTGGACAACGCCGTTGCTGCCATGACCTCCCTGCTTGAGCCAATCATGATCGTCGCCCTGGCGTTTATCGTCGGCAGCATCGTCATCGCCATGTTCCTGCCGTTGATTGCCATGATTACCCAGATGAGCGGCGGCGGCGGCGGCGGCGGTGGTGAAGACTAACCCGCAGCGGTGTCAAAAGGGCCCTGTTTCCAGGCTGGAAACAAAAGTGTTGACAAAATGTGGCGCTCATGCGTAAATACAATGTAATCACATTGCATGGGCGTTTTATTTACAATTAGCCCGTTATGGAGTTTGATTGGAATAATCCGCCCTTTGAAATGGGTGGTTCTTTGACTCAGCGGGAAATTGAAGAGTCCTTTGAGGATCCGTTTGCCATCCGGCTGCTGCCCGATTCTCCGCGCTTCGGCGCGCAGGCCCGGTTTTTCAATCTGGGCATGTCGGCGGGCGGCATCGGGATTTTCAGCGCCTACCGCACGAACGGCCGGCTGGTTCGGGTTCTGCACGCGCGCGCGTTCGAGCCGGAAGAGCGGTTCTTCTACCAGCGCAAATTGGACCAGACGCTAAACGCGGGTGACAAGTGACGAGTGACGAGAATGGTGGTGAATCCGACTGGTAAAATCTCATCACGCGTCACATGCCACTCGTCAACGTGATGCGAACTTTTGCCAGTTGGGAAGACGTCCCGCTCTTCGACAGCGAAGAAGCCGAGGCGGATTTCTGGTCGGAGAACCGGCCGGACTTGCGCCTGATGGATGCGGCCACCGCCGGGAGCGCGGAAGCGTCTGAGTCCGTGACCATCACGCTGCGGATGGATCCGCGAATGCTCGCGCGCATCAAGCGGCTGGCCCGGACCCGCTATTTGAACTACCAGAGCATGATCAAGCAATGGCTGAGCGAACGAATGGAAGACGAACTGAAAGAACGATGAAAACGACCAAACGTGGCAAGTGGCAAGTGGCAAGTGACGCGATCAAAGGCGAGGCGCGCGAAGTCCATTCTCGTCACATGTCACGTGTCACGCGTCACCCTTTTGCTTTTACGCTTATTGAACTGCTTACGGTCATCGCCATTATCGGCGTGCTGGCCACATTCTCGTTCTCCGCGCTCGGGAGAATCAAACGCCAGCAATATATCGGGAACGCAACGGCCGAGATGGAAAAGTTGGAGACGGCGATCGAACGTTACAAGGCCGCCTACGGATTTTATCCGCCGGACAATCCCGCCAACGCGCTGGTCAACCAGCTTTACTTTGAATTACTGGGAACCACCAATCTGGCCATCCCGCCAGCCGCGCCGTTCTATCAATCCCTCGACGACCCTACGATACAACTCCAACAATCCGATTTGAACACCGCCTTCGGGCCCAGCGTGAGCGGTTTTATGAATTGTAGCAAGCCCGGCTCGGGCGAAGATGCGCCCAGGGCCCAAAACTTCCTGCTCAATTACAAGCCCGACCAGATTATCTTGTTCAGCAACAACAATGTCGGGATCAAAATCATTGTCACGTCCGTTGCCGGGCCGGACATCACTTATAAGCCGCTCGGTCCGGGGGCCACGGGCATCAATCCCTGGCGCTACAATTCCTCCAGCCCGACCAACAATCCCGGCGGGTATGACCTGTGGGTCCAGCTGTGCATCAGCGGCAAGACGAACCTCATTTGCAACTGGGACAAACAAGTGCAACTCAACAGTCCCCTGCCCTGATTTTTATGTGCACCGCCTCCCAATCCGGATTCCGCCGCGGTGACCGGCCCCTGGCTGTGGACTGGCAGGATTGCGGCTGGTGCCCGCTCATCGCGGTGCAATTGCCGGTGGCGGCGACGCCCCGTCGCCGGGCCATAAACCCGTTGCCCCTGCCACAGCGCCGAACTCTTTCACGCCATGACCCCTTATTTTTCAAGACTATGAAAAACCTCACGATAAACCGTGGCAAGTGCCAAGTGCCAAGTGCCAGGCAAGAAGGCACGCCGCGCCAAGTGCATTCTTGTCACGTGTCACGTGCCACCCTTGCCGCGCCGAAGCGGAGCGAAGGCGGGCGCGCGGCGTTCACCCTGGTGGAACTGCTCACCGTCATCGCCATCATCGCCATTCTCGCGGCCATGCTGTTGACGGCATTGGCGGGCGTCAAAGCCCACGCCCTGAAGGTCCAGGCGCACCTGCAAACAGAGCAAATTGAGAATGCCATCGAGAAATACGATTCGGATTACGGACGCTTCCCCGTTTCCACGAATGCGCAATTTGCGGCCTCGGCGGCGGGTGGCGATTATACTTACGGCGGGATCTTTAGCACGCCCACCGGTCCATACTCGGTTCAGACTTACCCGGCCAGCGGCGTCGTCGTGAGCAATGCCGAAGTCATCGCCATTCTGATGGACAACACCAATCTCGCCAACGGCGTGAACGCCGGCCACATCAAAAATCCGCGGCAAACCATTTTCCTGACCGCTAAAATGTCGGGCTACGACCCGTTGGTACCCGGCCAGCCGGAAGGCGGCGTGGACGTGAACGGCGTTTATCGCGATCCGTGGGGTAATCCCTACGTCATCACCATGGACCTGAATTACGACGAAAATTGCAAGGACTCGTTTTACTGCCTGAAAGCGGTGTCTCAGTCAAATGGTCAGACTGGCTACAACGGTCTGGTGAATACGGATCCCGGTGGCAACACCGACAACTTCCAATATCACGGCGGGGCCATGGTCTGGTCGGTCGGGGCGAATGGGAAAATTGATCCCCTTGATCCGGCCAACGACCGGGAAAACCGCGACAACGTCCTGAGCTGGCAATGATATGAGTGACAAGTGGCGAGTGGCGGGTGACAAGAAAAGTGACACGTGTCAGGTGACAGGTGGCACGCAGGGCGTTGCGCTACACCCGGGTTCTTCGTGTCACATGTCACGTGTCACATGTCACGTGCCCGCTTTTACCCTCATCGAATTGCTGGTGGTGATTTCCATCCTCGGCATCCTCGCCGCGCTGACCGTGCCGGCGTTCAAGAATTTCGGCAAATCCAGCGTCAACATCAGCGCCTCGCGGCAATTGCTCGACGGCGTGGCGCGCGCGCGGCAATTGGCCATCAGCCAGCGCACCACGGTTTACCTGCTTTTCGTCCCGACGAATTTTTGGGCGATCCCGGGGCCGTTTCCCAATGCCTGGTGGACGAGCCTGACCGCCCCCCAAAAGACCGAAGCCACCAATTTGTGCGCCGATCAAATGAGCGGCTACAACTTTGTGGCCTACGGCGCGATGGGCGACCAGCCCGGACGGCACGCCTGGCATTATCTCGCCCCGTGGCAGACGCTGCCCGACGGCGCCTTCATCGCCCAGTGGAAATTCGGTCCGAGTTATTTGACCAACGCCGTGTACGACACGGTTAACAATGTCACCTACCCCGTCCTCGGGTTTCAGCGGACGCTCAACGCGCTCAATCCGATTCCATTCCCCACTTCTGATTCGGCGGGTTTCACCAACCTGCCTTATATCGCCTTCAATTATCTCGGCCAGTTGACCACCGAACAACTGACCCCGGCGCCCTTGACGCAGGACGCCTACATCCCGCTGGCGCGCGGCAGCGTGCTGCCGGCGAGCGATTCCAAAAACAAGGCGTTCCAATTTGGCAGTCCTGACATTTTGGAAGTGCCTCCCGGCAACAGCACCAACATTTCCTACAACATCGTCCACATCAACTGGCTGACGGGCCGCGCGGTCCTGGAATATCACAAAATGGGGCCATGAAACCACGATTTACGATTTACGATTTACGATTTACGATTGAGCAGCGAAGGCGTTCTGCCTCCATCGGCAACTCCGATAAATCGCGAGCACGTGACGGGAGTTGGTGTCGGCAATCGGCAATTGGCAATACCAGTGGTTTTACCATGGTCGAGATTGCCATCTGCCTGGCCATCATCGGCGTGGCGCTCGTCGCCATCATCGGCGTGCTCCCCATCGGCCTGCGCACGCAACGCGACGTCCGCGAGGAAACCCTCATCAACCAGGACGCGACGGTGTTCATGGAGGCCATCCGCAACGGCGCGTTCGGGCTGAACGATTTGACCAACTACGTCTATGCCATCACGAATTATTGGGGGTCATACAACCCCAATGGGACCTTTAACAAAAACGGAGTGAACGGTTACACCTATTCCGTCGGCAACACCACGCCGCCATTTCCCATGTCCCCGTTCCCGATTAACAGTGGGACGAACATCATAGGGCTGTTGAGCACGCCGGAATTTACGGATTTGAGTTTCAATCCCACCAACAACCTGTTCAGCGGCGGGTATAGCAATCACGTCGTCGCCTATGTCCGCTCGCTGAGCGGCGAGGCGGACGAGAAGCCGCCGCAGGACAATGCCCTGATTGTTGGCGGTTCTTTTGCCTACCGCATCCTGAGTGTCAACGCGCCGGTGGCCATGGACACGAACATGTTCACCCTCACTCCCTTCCAGCCCAATCAGCCGCCTTACAACGCGGCGCTGGCCGCCAGTTTGCACGAGCTGCGCCTGACGTTTCTCTGGCCGCAACTGCCCAACGGCAACCTCGGCGCCGGCCGCCAGACCTTTCGCACGATGGTCGCCGGGCAGATCTCGCAAATATTTACCAACGGCCAATGGTTGTATTTTTACCAGCCGCAAGCCTTTACCAACGTCGTCTCCGCCCAATGAACATAAATCGGTCGAAAGTCGAGAGTCGAGAGTCGAGAGCCAATTGCCCTCGTCCCTCGTCCCTCGTCCCCTCGGCGCGCCAAAACGCGAATGGCGAATCGCCCGTGTTTTCCCGCGTCGCACGGTTGGGCCGAATTCGTCATTCGTCATTCGTCATTCGTCATTGCCCCGCCTTCACCCTCATCGAAATCCTGATGGTGATGACGTTGTTGTCGCTTATCGTGCTGGCGCTGATGGCGGTGTTCAACAGCACGCAGACGGCGTTTCGCGCCAGCGTCACGCAGACCGACGTGCTGGAAGGCGGCCGCGCCGCGATGGACCTGATGTCGTCGGATTTGCGGCAGATGGCGCCGTCGCTCGGCGGCAGCAACGGATTCGTGAACATTCTCAACCCCCAGACGCCGGTCAATTTTTATGTCAACACTAATTTCAATTTCAGCCCAGCGCTCGTGCAATCGCTGCCGCCCGGCAGCGGCGCGGTGCGGACGAACGTGCTGCAGGACTTTTTTGTCCTGAGCCGCGGCAATCTGAACGGCAGCCCGGCCTGGATCGGCGTGGGTTACGCGGTGGACGCGGCCTCACAGACTTATTTGAACCCGCTTTACCGTTTTTACATGGCCACCAACGTCGCCGCCGCCAATCCCCAGACGCTGTTCACCAACTTCACCTTCGCCATCTGGAACCGTTCGCTGACCAACTGGAGCCATTTGCTGGACGGCGTGGTGGCATTGACCGTGCACGCTTACAACCCCAGCGGCGTCTGGATGACCAATGGCTTCAGCTACGGCTATACCAACAAGCCGCAGAACGTCCTCTTTCTGCCGCCGGTCTCGGGTGAAACCGGCGTCTGCATGTTCAGCAACGCCCTGCCGGCGGCGGTGGAAATTCAACTGGCCGTGCTCGAAGACCGCACGCTCCAGCGCGCCAGCACCTGGCCGAACGGTTCCTTGCAGCAAAGCAACTATCTCGCGCAGCAGATCGGCACCGTACACATCTTCCGGCAACGCGTGAACATCCCCAACGTTGACCCCTCGGCCTATCAATGAAATTAAAACTGGAAGAAGTCAGAAGTCAGAAATCAGAGGTCAGGACTCTGACGCTGCCCGGCTGTGCTCCGACCTCCGACCTCCGATCTCTGGCCTCTGAGCGTGGCATGGCCCTGGTCATCACGCTGATCCTGCTGTCGGTGACGCTCATCATGGCCGTCGCTTTCCTGGCCATCAGCCGCCGCGAACGCAACGCCGTCACCACCACCACGGACACCGCCACCGCCCGGCTGGCCGCCGACGCCGCGCTGGCTAATGCCGAGGCGCAAATCGTCGCCGGCATATTCGCCACCAACAACGCCGCTTACAATTTCGGCCTGCTCGTCTCGACCAATTACATCAACGGGGCTGGTTTCACGAATAAGGTCGCAAACCCTGATAATGTCAATTATGATTACGATAACAGCGGCAATCCGTTGACTGCGGCGGAATTGATTCAAAACGTCGCCAACTTGTTTTATCTGCCGCGCGTGCCGGTTTATCTGAGCAACCTGGTCACGCACACCGTGGAAAACCGGTTTTATTTGGATCTCAACCGCAACGGCCTGGACGATGCCAATGGGTGGGTAACGAACGTGGATAACAAACATAATCCTCTCGGACCAGATGTTTTTGAAGTTGGCGACCCGGAATGGGTAGGCGAGCTGGAGCATCCCGATGCGCCCCACGGGCCGAACAACCGCTTCGTGTCACGCTACGCCTTCATCGCCGTGCCCGTCGGCAATGCGCTCGACATCAACGCCATCCACAACCAGGTTTTTGATGAGAATAATCCCAACTCGACGGTCAACCCGGCGCCGGCTGGAAACGGCGACAATTATTTCCGCAATGAAGGCGTTGGCTCCTGGGAAATCAACCTGGCCGCCTTTCTCGCCGATTTGAATACCAACCAATGGGGCCAAATTATTGATCCGCCACTTTCGCCACCGAATAATTATTATCAATACAACCAGCCGTTTAACCTGGCTAACCAGGGTCGCGCGTTCGATGACGCCCGCGCGTTGTTGGCTTATCGCTACGCGAACAATTACGGCACGCTGCCTTCGGTGTTCAGCTTATACGGCAATAACGGGCGCTTCGCGTTCCGCGGCGATAATGTTGACGGTTATTCGGATGGGCCCTTGATGACCACGTTTCAATTGCCCGGCGACGTGACTTTTCCGGCTCCAAACGACGCGCCGGTGCTGCCCTGGGCCGGGGCGCCCAACACCAACCAGTTCTTCACCACGCAGGAATTTTTTGACCCGGCCAAAACCGAGCAGGGTGCGGCCACACCCGGCTTCCCCGACCGCCTGCTCGCCACCGGCACGAACATGCTTGGCGGAAACACCGTCCCGACCTACGACCGCTACACGTTTTACCGGATGCTGGATGAACTGGGTTCCGACTCCGCGCCGGAATCGGGCAAGATTAATCTGAATTACTCCAACGCTGTCGTCAACTTTAGCTTTGACGCCTTTGGATCCGCGTACCCGACGAATATTGCCGTCGCCGCGAACGCGGAAACCAATTTTTCCCCCTGGACCGCGCCCGGTTTTTTCATGGCAGCCGCCGACCGGATGTTGCGCCTGTACACGACGAATTGGTTTCAAAGGGATCCGTCAAATTATCTCGTCGGTTATTACGGCATCACCAACTATTATTCCTATTCTTATGTGTCCAACTTAATCACGTACACCGTAATAGACAGCCCGGACGGGCTTGGTCTGACTAATATTCCCTTCTTTGGCATGACCAACCAGATACCGGCTTTCGGTGTCACGAATATTCCGGTATGGGCGAACGGCCAGTTTGTTTATACGCCAGCCGTCAACCGCCTGCTTCAACTTGCGGCCAACATCTATGACGCGGTTAATTATGCCAGCAATTATGTTGCGGCTTCAGGTCCCTACCCCGGGGCGTTTTTGCCCAGCGTCTTCCGGCCATACTTTAATAAATTTGTCACTCTCACATCCACCAACGTCTATATTTGCGGCTTTAGTGAAGTGACAAACCTTAATGTTGAAACCGACCTGCCGTTTTCACGCCCGTACAACCTGGCCAACCCGGTTGATCTCGCAAACCTCTCACCCTTTGTGCCAAACCACATCAACGTCTTCGGCGTACCGATGATCATCGGCGCCAAAAAGGGGCTTCCGAACTTCAACGAGTTTTACATGGAAACCGCCTTCCAACTGACGCGCAAGCTGATGGTCACCCGCCAGAGCACCAATGTGCCGGCGCCGGCGCCCAACCCGACCAGTTCCTTCTGGGGTTATTACGTGATGTATAATCTTACTCTCAACAACCAGTTCGGGGTGGAATGTTGGAACTCCTACCGCTCAAACTACATGCGGCCGATTGACATTTATGTGACGAATTTCCTGGTCATGACACTGACCAACGATGAGAACAATTTCAGTTACACTACCAATGTGGTTGCCGGCAGCGTGCTTTCTTTTCCCAACGCCACCAACGCGGACTGGCCAGGTTACACCAATGTTTATCCTTACACGCAATTGTCCGCAGGTTCTTTCCCGGTTCCGCTGGCTACGAACTTTGCCGCCGTGCCGACTTCCAGGTATCTGTTCAATGGCGGCAGCCCCTACCTGAACACCAATCTGAATTTGTGGTACGAAACGGCGCCCAATCCCTTCGGCCAATATCCCCAACCGCGTTGGGGATTGACGATGACCAACAACCTGCAGGTCATCATGGTGGATAGGGGAGATCCTACTGATCCTCGAATAATTGATTATGTGCAATTGAGCGGGCCAAACAGCATCCGCGACTTATCGAGGGAAATCATGAGTTTGGACACGGGAACCCGATACAATGGTCTCTGGGACACAAACCAGCTCAATGGCATACCCAACGGATTTGCCTGGCAATTCATTCTCTCCCAGGCCTCAACTTACCAGGAAGTAAACAGTTATTGGAGCCAGCGTGACCCGAACTCGAGTTACGACCAGATGAATGCCTTTCGAGCTTTTACGTTGGGGTCGCAATATAGCGAACTTACTTTTCCCGGCTATGTCCCCGACCAGGCGGTCATCGGTGCGGCCACCATGACCAACGCCATCCAGATGGCTTATTACCCGACCGCAACGGTCGTCCAGGATATCGTCTGGCAGGCCAACGATCCGTTGGTGCATTACATGGCCGGCGATTTGGTAAACCCCCAGGAAAGCGTGTTCATAAATTCTCCATTCACGTGGAACAACAACTACACCTATGCGGATAATTTCGCGACCTCACCCGGCAGCGGGTTCAAAGCGACCATGCATTGGCCGCCCGACGACCTCAGTTGGCCGGGCAACATGGGCAAGTTGAACCAGCGTTACCAGCCGTGGGGCGGTAATCCTTCGACGGGCGTCGGCACGAACCTGCTGGCCGTCAAGGACCCGATGGTGACCTGTTCGGACGATTGGAATTTCCCCACGAACAAGCTTCCGACCGTCGGCTGGCTGGGCCGCGTGCATCGAGGCACCCCGTGGCAGACCGTATTTCTCAAGGCGTCGGACGTTCTGGCTTATCAAAGTTATTTCAATGTTTACGGCAATAATGGTCCCAGCCTTTGGGTGGACTGGACCGGCAACGTGAATCCATTTGATGTCACGAACACCGCGCCGAAGCAGGACCGATTGCTGTTCGATTTGTTCACCACGGGGTTCAATGACAACGCCACGCGCGGCACGCTTTCGGTCAACCAACCGCACCTGGCAGCATGGTCGGCCCTGTTCAGCGGGATCATGGTGCTCTCCAATAGTGCGGTGAATCCGCCCATCAGTCAGACCGCCAGTTCGATGACGAATTACACGGCGTTTCCCATTCCCCCGGCGGGACCGGGCACGAACTCGGGGACGTGGCAATTGTGGAATGGCATCAGCCAAACGCGCGCCATCGTTTCCAACTACGATGGCGTGGTCGGCACCTTCGAGCACGTCGGCGACATTCTGGTCGTGCCCCAGCTCACGGAGCAGTCGCCCTTCCTGAATTGGACCAACAGTGTGCAACAGCGAAGCGGCATCAGCGACGAGATGTACGAATGGCTGCCGCAGCAGGTGATGTCGCTCTTGCGCGAGGGTTCGCCGCGGTATGTGATTTATTGCTATGGCCAGGCGCTGAGGCCGGCGCCCAATTCGTTGGTGACCGGCGGCACCTATTTCGGCATGTGCACGAATTACCAGGTGGTGGCCGAGAGCGCCGCGCGCGCGGTGGTGCGCGTGGACGGTGCGGGCACGCCCGCGCCGCACGTGGTGGTGGAGAGTTATAACCCATTGCCACCCGACTGATTTGGTTTGGTAGGGACGCGCTGCGGCGCGTCCGGCCGACCGGCAGGTCGGCCCTACCGAGAGTCGCCCGATTTAGTTTTATGGAAGCGAAGATGGAAGATCGAAGATGGAAGATGAAGCACGTAGCGGATGGACTTGCATTGGCGCGGCAGCGTCTTGGACTGCGGTGGCCCTCCACCGCTTTGGTCACCGCTGGCGACGTTCAAAAGCGCCAGAGGACTGGCGCAGTCCAAAACCTGGCGGCAATTCGGTCAACTCAAGAGAAACAAACTGAAGCAATTTTCAAAACCACCGCCATGCTCCATCTTCAATCTTCGCTTTGCCCACTGCCGTATGACCTATTAACCAGCTAATTTTATGCGCGCGCGTCGTATCCTCCTGCTTTTATCCTGCCTGCTGCTCGCGGCGGGTGTGTGGTTCTTCTGGCGGCATGCAACGGTTGGGACCGCTCGCCGAGCCGTCCGCGCGGGCGTCTCGGCGAAACACCCCGACCAGAGCGTGGCCCGGACCCAGCCGTTGACGATTCTTTCGACCAATAACGTCAAGGCCGCGGCCGCTGACCGAGCCAAGGCCAACCAGCTCCGCTATCGCCTGTCCAACACCAGCCGGACCATCGGCGAACTGGAGGGCGATCCCCACGCGATTCTGCTGGCCAACGCCTTCATTGATACGCGGGCCATTCTGAATCTTTCGATTCCCAAAGCCTTGCAGGCGCCGGACGACCCGGGTGCTTACATCGTCCAGGCCAACGGGCCGGTTGACAACGCCTTCCGGGCGCGGCTGGTGGCATCCGGCGCGCGCATTATTTCCTACATCCCCAACAACGCCTACCTGGTGACCCTGGCAAAATCCGGCGCGGACGAACTGGCGGCTGGCGGCTTGCCGGTGATTCCCTACGAGCCCTATTACAAAGTGTCGGCGTCGCTGTTGCCGTTCGTGGGAAAATCCCTGCCCGCCGATACGACTTTGAATGTGGAACTGTTCCCCGGCCAGGAGCAAGCCGGCATCCAGGGAATTGAAGCGGCTGGCGGAAAAGTGCTGTCGCAGGAGCGGTTGCAGAGTGGCCTGGTGGTCAGAGTGCAGCCGCCCGCGGATTGGACAGCCATTGCTTGCTTGCCGCAGCCCCACATCGTCGAACCGTATTACCGGCGGGCGGCGGCCAATGATTTGTCGCGGGCGATGGTGGGCGTGGCGGCAGATACGCAAACGCAGTCGAATTATCTCAGTCTCACCGGCTCGAACGTGTTGGTGGAGGTGAACGACTCGGGCATTGACGCGACGCATCCCGACCTGCAGCCCCGGGTATTCGGCGACGTGCCGATCAGCCTGACGGATACCATTGGCCACGGAACGCACGTGGCGGGCATCATTGCCGGTGACGGATTTGAATCCATGACCGTGACGAACGCGCAGGGGTCCATCATGCCCGGAACTACCAACCAGTTCCGCGGCATGGCACCGGCCGCGACCCTGTTCTCCGTTGGTTCCCTGGGCAGCGATGCCGACGCCACGTCCGACCGTTATTTGCAGGAGACGCCCGCGCAGACCAACGCGCTGATTTCCAACAACAGTTGGAATTACGACGGCGACCCCACCTACGACCTGGCGGCGGCCAGTTACGATGCCGCCGTGCGCGACGCGTTGCCGCAGGCGACGGGTTCGCAGCCGGTGCTGTTCGTGTTCTCGGCGGGCAACGAAGGCAATGGTGACGACACCATCGATCCGGGCAACGGCACGGCGGACAGCATTGACTCACCCGCCACGGCCAAAAACGTCATCACGGTGGGCGCCATCCAGGAATTTCGCAACATCACCAACGAGGTGACTAACGCGGACCTGACCATCAGCGCGCCCTGGCAACCGCCAACCAGCACCAGTTACCGCATTGCCGGATTTTCGAGTCGCGGCAACGTGGGCATCCAAACCGAAGGCGTCAACGGGCGATTCAAACCGGATGTGGTCGCGCCGGGAACGTTCGTTGTCTCAACCCGTTCCAGCCAGTGGGACATCAACACGTATTTCTATCAGAGTCCGACGAACTACGACATCCAGGAACTGTCCGAGGTGGTCCAAGCCAATTCACTCGGCGCAAATGGATTCCCGCTGGTGCCGACGAACACTGTTCAAGCCCTCATCCAGTTGGTTCCCAACTCGCGTTCGCCGGTGCCCTTCCCCGATTTGCCGATTTATTTCGGGCTGTTGACTTCGGCGTCCTATCCCTATGTCACCACGAACAATCAGGTTTCAATCCCGCCGGATGGAGGCCTGACCATCGCGGACATCGTCGGCAGTGAAGCGTTTTATGGTTTCAACTACGCCATCAGCAACGTCACCAGTGAACCCATTGATCTTGACATCATCCAAACCACGGTCACGACGAACTACCCCGGCAATTATTTTTGGGTGTACAGCAATTTGGACAATTCACTCGATGGGAACGTTCCCCCCCATTATTACCGTTATGAGACCGGCACGAGCATGGCCGCGGCGGACGTGTCGGGCGTGTTGGCGCTGATACAGGATTTCTTTACCAACACGCTGCAAACCATCCCCAGCCCGGCGCTGCTCAAGGCGCTGCTGATTAACGGCGCGCGGCTGACGGGTAACTACGACTTGTCGCTCGCCACCGCCATCAATTACGAAGGCTGGGGCCTGATCAATCTGGTGAACTCCCTCCCGCTGGGATTCACCAACCAGCCTGGCCTCGGCGTGGGTTGCTCCAGCTTCTTCGTGGATCAAAGCCCGACCAACGCGTTGGCCACCGGCGACAGCCACACTTACACCATCACCGTTTCCACCAATGCCCAGCAAGCGGCGCTGCCGTTGCGCGTAACGCTGGCGTGGACCGACCCGCCCGGCGATCCCGCCGCCGCCATCAAGCTCGTCAACGGTCTCAGCTTGGTGGTCAGCAACGGAGACACTGCAATCGGTCCGGTCCTCTTTTACGGCAACGACATCGCATCGGGCAGCATCTTCAACACGCCCGAATTCACCAACACCCCGCCGGTTTTTGACATTATCAACAACGTCCTGAACGTGTTCATCTCGCCGCCTCTCGGCACGACCTATACCATCACCGTCGGCGGGCGCGCCGTGAACGTCAACGCCGTCACCGCCCACACGAACAACGTGGTGCAGGATTACGCATTGGTGGTTTCCTGCGGCGAAGGGGAAGTGTCCAATTCCATTTCCGAAGTGACCGACAACGGCATCGCGACCCAGCCCACGACCGATCAACAAATCGGTTTCCTCGGTGGCACGAACGTGGACGCGGCGCTGCTCAACCAGTTCGTCGGGGCGAATACGCCGTTGCTCGGCACCAACACGCTTCTCGTCGGTACCCCGACAGTACTTGATACGAACGGCAATGTCGTGGCCGGCGCACCGCCTTTTGCGACCAATGCCATCGTCACGCTCGGCATGACGAACCAATGGCATTTTTATGTCATCACCAATCCGGTCAGCGGAGCGTCCGACGTGACCAACGCCGCGTTCATCACTTTCATTCCCGACACCCTTTCGATTCCGCGCATGGGTGTGTTTGCGGATTCCACCGCGGACGCCACCACTCCGGAAGCCGACATTGACCTATACGTGACCAGCGACCCGACCCTGACAAACCTGAATCCGGTGGCGATCAACAACTGCGTCCACGGCACGGAAGTCGGAATGTCAACGCCGTCGGGCGTCAACGGGGTTTTCAATGGGGCGTCGCTCAGCCGCGGCGGCACGGAATTCGTTGTGGATATCCGTTCCACACCCGGCCAAGTATATTACGTCGGAGTCAAATCGGAACGCCAGGTGGCCGCTGAATATGATTTTCTGTCCATCTTCAGCTCGACGCCGTTCAGCCAGATGCAGAATGGTAATCAGGTCGTCAACGGTCAGCTCCTGCCGGTCAGCATCCCCGACGGCAGCCCGCGGCATCCTGGCATCGCTTACATTTTCGGGCTGGCCATTTTCCCGATGAACGTGGGTCAGGTGATCGTAAATGATTCGATTGTGCATAATAACTTTGGCGACCTCTTTGGCACGCTCAATCACAGTGACATCAGGGTTGTGCTGAACAATCATGATGCTCTCGTCAATCCGCCGGGACCGTACAATTTCACTTATGACGACAGCAGTTCAGGCTTTTCCCCCACCTCGCAGAAGTCCGACGGACCAGGCAGTTTGCAGGATTTCATGGGCACTGGCGGCATTGGCCCGTGGCGATTGACCGAAGAGGACACGGCGTTGACCCAGACCGGTTATGTAGCAAATTACAATTTGATCGTAGTACCACACCAGGACCTCACGCACGGTATCACGGTCACCGTTCAGCCGGGCAGTTGGTTCTATGATTACGTTGACGCACCGGTCGGCTACACGAACCTCACAGTCTCTGCGACGAATTTGCCTCCGACTTCAGTGCCACCGTTGGAACTTTTTGTCAAACTGGGCTCCCCGCCGACGGCGGCGGACACGAATGATGAGGTGTTGCTGGTGAATGGTGCGCCGCCAGGTAATTCGATTTCGATCGGGCCGCCGTTGACGCCGGGACGTTATTTCGTCGGCATTTTCAATCCCAGCCCCAGTCCGGAGACGGTCTATATCATTGCCACGCTGGGCTTCTCGCCCTCGGCGATTGAGACGGTGGATTATGATTCCGCAGGGCCGATGCCGTTGCAGGACGACGCAGTGATGAATAATTCCATCTTCGTGCCGCGCGCGGACATCATCCAGGATTTCAACATCGGGTTGCGGGTGGATCATCCGCGCATTTCGGACCTGGTGTTTCATTTGATTGCGCCGGACGGCACGCGGTATCTGATGATGGAAAACCGCGGCGCCACCAGCACCAACGGCGCCGGCGGGACGCTCGTCTCCACCAATATCGTTCCTTTCTCGAGCAACGGCGGCGCGGACGCCGTCACCAATACCTTCGACACCGGGACCGCTTCAGGCAGTTTCACCATCACCTACGACATGTACACGTTGCCCGATCGGATGGTGGTTTATGCTGGCACGACGCTGCTTTGGGACAGCGGCTACATCAGCGGCAGCGGCACGAAGCCGCTATCCTATAGCAGTGGGCCCATTATCACCATCGTCATGAATCCGGG